>OMFY01000007.1_pt1 | contig 173751 bp, 145 predicted proteins | sample 1645701 | NCBI WGS metagenome assembly OMFY01 (sample SAMEA103958111, study PRJEB25191) | human gut metagenome | biome: human-associated habitat [ENVO:00009003]; feature: intestine environment [ENVO:2100002]; material: feces | place: Germany | collected 2013/2015
TGCCGGATAGGAACGGCAAAATTTTTTACACTTCTATTACTTCTTTATCGCACATAAGCAAAGTGTTACGGATTCAAGCGATTCGCAATTATAAAATACATTTTCACCTACAGCAACAACAGAAGACGGAACTTCCACTGTTTTGAGCGCCGTACAGCCCGAAAATGCAAAATTGTTTAATTCTGTTAATGAATACGACAGGCTTACATTTTCAAGAGATATACAATCCGCAAACACAGAATTTCCAAGGTATAAGCATGTATTTGGAATAGTTACCGTCTTTAATAAAATGCATTTGTTAAAGGCACCTTTGTTTAACCCTGTTAGAACACCATATAAGATTGCCGCCTGAAAAAATAGCGAATCAAACCTTATTTTTTAATGCCTTTCGTGGTGTCGTTGTACCACGGAATTAAGCGGCAAGTCAACGGAAAAATTTATTGCATAAGCCATAAAAAGGAAGAACAGTCATACTTGATCAAGAGTGTGGCTGTTCTTTTATTATTCCGTGATTGCAATCAAGCGCGACAAACCGACGCAATAATTTTTTCTTTGTCGTTGACTTCCGAGAGGCTGCACTGACAGGCTGACCGATTCGTGCTTCATTCAGTGGTCCTTAGCCACTGCCGAAAGGCAAAAATAAAAAATAAGGAGATTTGAAGCAAATGAAAAAGGTTATCTACTCGATCACCAAGTTAGGAAAGGTCGAAAACACAAAGATTACAGGTATCGGATACATCACCGATGAAGACCTGATTACGGCAAATGTCAGTAAGACCGGCAAGCCGTATATCAGGATTTTCCCTTGCGTGAAAAATTGCCATCCTGTAATGAACAGCACAGACGAATTCAAAGGCGCGTACTACGAAATCGTCGAATACAACGAGCGGGATATAGAGGTCAACTACTATATCTGGTTCAAACTTGCGAAATAACAAAGGAGATACAAACCATGAAGAAACAATATCAACTGAGCGAATTCCAATTCTATGACGGAGAAGAGTTCATCACCTTCAACCTCATAGACATCAACACAGAAAAGAAAGAGATCACGGTCGCCGTGACAGACCGCGGACGCATCAGCGTTCACACATTCGACCTGCTGGAAGATTGCGGCAGGCTCTACTTCGAATACGGCGTAGGCTTCAATCAGATCGACTTGGACGACTTTGAGGAGGTAGACGAATGAAACTCACTCTTGCGAATATCAAAGAACTCAAATGCAATTCGAATAGTCCCCTGCTCAAACGAGTTTGCAACTATGTCATAGACCGTTGGAGCGACTACAATGACAAGAAGGACATCTTTACGGATGTCCTTCATTATGGCTGCCAATCGGGAATTGTCGGAGAACTTATCTACTACCACGACACGGTGCGCTTCTACAAGCAATACAGGCAGGAAATCAATTCTCTGCTGTATGACCTTATGAACGGAACGGGACTTTACTCCCCCACCGAACTCTTCGGTGACAAGTGGGACAAGGAAGATCCGCTTGCGCAGGATATTTGCAACCAAAACCTTCTGGCGTGGTTCGGCTTTGAAGAAACACTCCGGAACATAGGCTACAACTTTGAAACTTTACAAAATTGCATTTGAGGAGGATACGAAAATGACAGACAAGAACATTGCCAAGAAAGAAAAGGCTATCGAGCTTATGAAACGGCTGGACATCTATAAGCCGTATATCAAGGGCTTCCGCGAAAGCGACAAAGTTTGCTTTTTTGAAGGCTTCGGCGGCTTCTGGATAGACCAAGAACCCGAAGTCTATGCCAAGATGAAGGCTATCGAAAAGAAATACGGATGCCTCGTCTATGCCGTAACGCACGAATTTACTCCGTTCGGCGAATGCTACTCCTTCCTCATCGTATCGGACTATCCCGAAGAATGGGATACGCTCGTGTACACCGAAGGCAACCGTCATACGGCTTTCGCCTATGTCTGGAATAAAGACGACGACTGGTGCAGTGAGTTCGGCAGCGTTACCGTGCAGAGTTTCGGCGGCGGCATCAGAAGGATCGCGTGAGGTGAGTATGAAACACACAAACGAAGTACAAGCCATCCTGACGGCGATATTCGCCATCAACAGAACGAGCGTAATCGAGGACAAGGACATAACGCTTGTCCTCGATTACGCTTTCAGGCGACTTTTCGGCGCGAATACAAACCTGCTCATTCTCTCTTGCATAGGCAAGACAAAGGAGCAGATGATGCCCGAAGTCATGCAACTGCTCGAAAGCTGCACGCAATACAAAACATACTTGGAGGAATACAGAAAATGAAACCGTTCAAAACACAAGCACATATCCACTCCCTTGACGGGCAAATGGATGAGATAACAGTCTTGAAAGAACTCGGAAACAACAGTTATTTAGTGGACTATCGCGGGGTGAAATGCTCCGCGATTTTTAATCCCTTCAACTGCACCTACTACGCAGACGACATCTATGGGAGGCTCGAAGAATGAAAATCATCTTCTATTACTACAACTCGACGGGAACGCTCTTCCTGTCTTACAGCGACGGGAACGGCGGTTATACCGACCACGCCTATGTATTCTACTCTCTTCGGGAAGCAATACAGCAATTCCGCCGCGAATACGGATTACAGCGCAAACATATCCGCGTCATCAAACTTTACTAAGGAGGACTAAATAAAATGGCTAAAATCGCAGAACTCAAAAAATATATCGGATATGAATTCTCTTCCGGGAGTTACACAGGCGAGGACTACAAGTCCTTCCAGACAAAGTACATCAACTATCTGAAAGCTATATGCCGCGAAAATCATTGGCAGCTCGTCAATGTCGGAAGGAACCACTACTGCTTCTCCGCCTTTATAAAGAGCGCGGAAAACAAATGCGTGTACATATCCATCTCGGATGTCAGGTACTTCACGAACGAGTGGTACAGCAATATCCTCATCCGCACGGCAAAAGACGAACAGGACTACCGAGGTGGCTTCAACCGCTATACGACGCTCGAAGATCTCACGGGAAAGGCGGCCGAACTGCTGGACGACCTGCCGTTTTAAGGAGGTACGATATGAAATCCATGTTTTGGGAACTCTATCACGGCAATATCTGCGGCAAAGACATCAGACTGCCGGAGAAAACGCGCAAGGAAGAATTCGCGCTGTATGACAAGCTGAAAGCCACGCTGTCCGAGGAAAGCGACGCTCTTTTTGAAGAGTTCCTCGAAAAGGCTTCCGAAAGCCAAGACGAGGCGATGCTGATGACATACAAGCGCGGTATGGCGACAGGAATGCTGCTCGCCGTTGAAGCGTTCTGCGAAGGAGATGAATTATGAAACAACTGAATTTGGAAGCAAAAACCAAAGAACAACAGCGTATCAAGGCCTATCTTGAAGAAAACGCCTCGGATATCCTTGCAGGGAAAATCAACAACGGCGTTCTCGTCAAAAAAGACGGCAAGATTCTGCTCAACCGCAAAACAATGGACGGCTTTATGTCCTTTGCGGCCGAAGAAGCGAGAAAGCAAGCCGAGAAAGGCGCGAGATACGCTATGGTCGAAGACGCTGTCGTGTTCGGCTGGGCTGTCCACTATTTTGAGGAGGACAGCATCGAAGGCACGCTCTACAACGAGGACGGCTCTGAATATAAGACGCAGCCAAAACCGGCAGCAAAGGCGCCGGCGGTGAAAGCGCAACCCAAACCGCAGCCCAAGCCGCAGATGTCCATGTTCGACCTGATGGGCGACGACCTCGAAGGCAAACCCGAAGAAGAAAAGCCCGAAGAGGACGAGGATACTATGCCGTCCGATGAAGAGATACAGGAGATCATGGCGGAAATCGCTGAGGAAGAAAAGGCTGAACAGCAAAAGCCCTCTACCTCTCCCATGTATCGGAAGTATCTGGATGTGCAGGACAGGTATCCGCAAGCAATTATCGCCATGCGCTTGGGCGACTTCTATGAAGTGTTCGGCAAGAACGCAGAGATACTTGCAAACGAACTTCCTCTTACCCTTACGGGCAGAGATTGCGGACTTGAAAGCCGCGTGCCGATGGTCGGGTTTCCGTATCACACTGCGAAGATGTACTTCGGCAAAATCTTGAGCAACGGGCATACGCTCGTCGTCATGGAAAACGACGATGAAGTGCGCGAACTGCCTTCCGCGCAGGGCATTGACCTTGAAACGGGCGAAATACTCTCCGAAGAAGAGATGCGCGAGTTTGACGGCGACATAGAAGAGCCGAAAGACCTTGACGATGACATTGACACTTCCGCCTTCGATAAAGACGCGCTCTGTAAGCTGGACGAAATGTTCGGCGATAAACTTACTTTGAGGTGAAAGCTATGACGGAAAAAGACATCAGACCTATCCCGAAAAACATTCTGAAAAGGATACAAAAACTTGACGGCAAATACTATCCAAGCCCAGACGGTCATGTGCGCTGTTACGCCTACCTGACCACTTGGAAAAACGAGCTTGTGAAAGTCACCGTCGCCGTAAAGCACCGCTACAAAAAGTGGTACTGCAAGCAGGTCGCCGTTCACGGTCTGGACTCGGATAAGTGCTTCGTGAAGGACATGGAGTATTGCTACTGCGCCGGCATGGGATTCCGCTTCGGCTGGTACGAAGAAGGTTTGCAAAAGTACCAGCAATGGTACGAACGCGGCTGGTGTTGGGCGTATGACAAATACTATGATCCCTTTGCGGAGATCGTAAATCCGCACTTCATAGACCGCTTGCCGGAATTCAGATATTCCGCGTATAAAATGTATCAGGGCTGCAATATTTTCAAGTATTTAAGGCTCTACCGACAGTATCCGCAGCTCGAAATGCTGATGAAGCTCGGCTTTTCACGGATCGCGTTGAGCAAGACGATACTCAAACGCTGCGGAACGGACAAAGCCTTCTGCAAGTGGCTTATCGCAAACAAAGCGAAGCTTCAGGACAGGCACTACTACATAGATGTCATCGTCAAAGCATATAAGACCAAGAAGCCGCTCGAGCAGCTTCAACACTACAAGGAAGCGAAACTTCGGCTGATCCACGACAGCGCGCTCGAACCGTTAAAGGAGCTGTTCAAAGGCAAAGAACTTGAACGGCTCTTTGATTATGTCGCGGAGAAGCGCACCAATCCGCATACCTATCTCGACTATCTGAAAGCCTGCCAAAACCTCGGCTTGGATATGTCCGAAGAGAAGAACCGTTTCCCTCACGACTTCAAACGCTGGCACGACATACGCATAGACCAATACGCCGCGAAAAAGGCTATGGAAGACGCGGAAAAACGCAAGGAACTGTACGCGCAATTCGCCGCCGTTGCGGAGAAATACCTGTCCCTGCAACACGCGAAACGGAGCGCGTTTATCTGCGTCATTGCAAGAAGTCCTGCTGACCTTATCCGTGAGGGAGAAGCGTTGCATCATTGCGTGGGACGGATGAACTACGACCAACGCATGGTGAGAGAAGAATCGCTCATCTTCTTTATCCGCGCAAAGGACAACCCGGATATACCGCTCGTGACGCTCGAATACTCACCGCGCAGTCACAAAGTCCTGCAATGTTACGGCGAACACGACCATAAGCCGAGCGAGGATATTCTGCACTATGTCAACAAAATCTGGCTGCCTTATGCCAACAGAACCATCAAACAGATCGCGGCATAAACCGCAAAGGAGAAAACACTATGTCAAACTACTTCAGAATTACCGCCTACCACCCCGAACAAGACCTTTCGGCTATCTTCGACAGCAACGGCTACTTTGAAAAGCTGTGGCAGTTCTCCGCCTACCTTATCCAGAAAGGCTTCAAAATCATAGAGGTCGGAAACGAAGAGAAATTTGACGAAGGCGATATGCCGAAAGCCGAACGGGACGCCGTCCACATCATCCTTCGTGCCTGCAAGAGCGGACAGCCCGACATCAAGGACAACCGCATTACGGTGGAAGGCAAGTGCTACACTACCCTGTAAAGTCATAGCCCGTTGCGATTACTCGTAACGGGCTATTTTTATGCTTATTAAAAAGTTAGACTTTCGTCCATTCCGTTAAATCACATTTTCCTTCATTACCCGTGTACTCGGTATCAAGATGTACTGCATCTTACTTTCGGCGGCCATTTCCTCGGCAGCCAAGGCTTTGGCTCCGACAACTTTATCGTCGATCATGTTATCGCCCTTGACCTCGATTATCTGAATCGTACCGTCGTCCAAGGTCGTAATAAAATCGGGATAGTAGGAGCGGATCGCATTCGTTTCGGGATCGATGTATTGGATCAGCAAGCCGTTGTACTTGCTTGTGAACATACCCGTGAAGTAGACTTCTTTGACTCTGTCACTGAAAACATATTGCAAGAAGCATTCCTTTTCCGGCTTTGAATCGAAGCAGTAAGTATCGGTGTGGAAACTCTTGTCCTTGGCGGCGATGCCGGCTTTGTCTTTCTTCGCAAACTGTGCTTCGTTCTGCAAAGCGACAAGGTTTTCGTCGGCGAGGAACTCGTAATACTCCTTGCCTTCCGGCAGACGAAGAAGATCCACTTCGCGGTCTTCCGTGATGACGCTCCTCTTTACTTCGTAGAGCGTGTTGAAGATCGTGGGGATGACTATGTCGGTCAGAACCTCGTTATACTTCGACACTGTTTCCGTAACGACATCCGCTCCATCGACACATTCCGACAAAATTCTGTCCGCGAAGACGGGCGATATGTTCAAGTATCTCGCTACTTCGGCAGCGAGCATATAGCGCGTATAGACCACGCTGTCTTTGATGTCCACCACCTCTTTTTTGATAGTCCTGTCGTCAGTCAAGCTCGCTTTTTCATAGACATGAGAGGCGTATTTGTCGTAATCCACCTCACCGAGTTTGAAGTCTATGGGGGCGGAATAAGTCTTCTCAAGCAAATCATACTTGTGAGAGATGCGTGTAAGGTGAAGTTTCTTTGACTTCATCAAGCGCACCTGATAGAGCTGTTTCGGCGTCGTTTTGCTTGTGGAGTTTATGTCGCCGATGGAGACGCGGAAGTTCTTGTGCAACTCCGCATCCAAAATGTCGAGATTGTCTTTGGACAGACGGACGATGGCGCGCTGCTGCGCTTCGGTGATTTGACGCAAACAACGCATGGTCGCTTGAAGCACGAAGATAGTAGACTTCGGCGAACGGTAAAGCGCGACACCGAACAGAGAGCGGCAGTTCCACCCCTCACGGCCTTTGTTGCAAAGGAGAATGAATTGCTTTTCGGAGCCGACCGTCCCCACTCTGTCAAGGTCGTTGAAGGCGCGGATGTCCTCGTCCTTTGTCACCTTCTCGTCGCCGGTGTTGACCAAGATCTTGTCGAGAGGAATGCCCAGCTCCGCCAAAGTGCTTTCGACTGCCGGGCGAATTTCGTTCACCACCTCGTCTATGGTCGCGCCAAATATGGCGAGCTTCGGAAGCAGCCCTTCATAGGTTTTGCCGTTATAAGTAGCCCAGAACTCTTTGATGACCTCACGCAGGAACTCTTGGCTCTTGACATTGTCGTAGCCTTTTATTTCGACATCTTTCAAGTAGCCCGACACGATGGCTTCCTTCAAGCCGAAGCTGTAAACCACTTCGGGGAGAACAGAATTTTCAAGGTAAGGCGTGCCCGTATAGTTGTAGCAGCCTATGATCTGCGTGCCGCTCTGTCGGAGTTCTTTGTCAAGCTCGTTGATGGTAAGGCGAAGGCTCGTCATCGACTTTTGCAGGTCGTTTCCGAAAAGGTGGTGCGCCTCATCGACAAAAACTCCGAGCTGCCGCAAGCGCGTCAATTTTTCAAAGCGTTGATTCGTAAGGAGTTCGCCTTCGTCACGGGTGTTCTCTTCCGTATAGACCGCGCCGAGAGCCGCCGATATAATGTCAGTCTCCTGCTGCGGCGCATTTGACATCTCGAGCAACTTCTCAATGGGTGTCTTTTCCTTATGGACGCGCTTTTTGATGATCTTCTGGGTGTTGGAAATGATGATGTTGAAATCCGAATTGTCCAGCGTGTTCAGAGTAATGCCGGCGTCGTCCAAGAAATGGAACTTAATATTCTGGTCAAGCACGCGGCAATACTCCTGCGGAACGACAAGCTCCTTCTTCATGGTGACAATCTCGTGCAACGACTGCAAGACAGTCTTGTCGGGAGCGAACACCAAGACATTGTGACAGAACCGCTTATCGTTCGGGTACTTGTTTGCCAATAGGAACTCATAGAAGACGCAGGTCGCCATCAGGACGGTCTTGCCGAGTCCCATCGTCAGCGCATAGATGTAATTTGGATAGACGGTGGCGTTTTTTCGCATGGCGTTGAACACGCCTTTATAGTCAACGGCGGCGACATCGTAGAGGGACATCTGACCGCTTCCGGCTTTGGAAACCGTGTAGACCGTTTCGTCCGCGAAATCGCCCTCACGCTTATACCACTTGTCGAAGAGGTCGTAAATCTGCGGATTGCCGCAAAATTCCTTCAAAAATACATACATCTCCAATGCCTCGAATTGCGGTCTGCGGAGATAGGCGTGCGGATTCTTCTCGGAGTCATTGTAGTCCAAGAACTTCTTTGTCAGATCTTTATAGCGATTTCTGATGCGCCCTTTGTTGTTGAGATAGAACTCCTGCAAGAAGTCAAAGAAAGCAAAAGAATTCGCTTGCATACTTCTCTTAGCCATTCTTCACCTCGACCTCCAAAGATTCGGAGAGCACATCGGTTATCTTCACGCGGATTGTGCCGGCGTCCTTCGGGATAGGATAGACGCCTTTCACAAGACCGTTCTTTTCGGGGATGTCCTGAACGGTCGGTTGCAATACCGCTCCATCATAGTTGAAGTCGATCATCACTGACTCCACGAGCTGACGCCACTCCTCGACGGTCTCTTTGTCCAACGAGAGCTTCTGCATGAGGTTGAGCGGGAAGAAGTTTTTGATGACGATTTTCCCGTCCTCAATGGCGATGTCTGCTTCGGCGTCTCTCTTGAATTGCAAGTCAGCTCTGTCGTGAAGAATGTCAACGACCTCGATGTCCACCTTGTAGTTGCTGAGACCTTCACGAAGCGCACCCGCAAGATCCGGCTCGTGCCCCATGCAGACGATTGTGAGCTTAAGGACGGTAGCGGAAGGGTTCTCTTCCTTTATCTTCTCGAACTGCTTATACGGAAGATTGGCAAGCAGTCCTGCAAGGTCGGCCTTTGTCGCAATGCGGTTTACCGGCATTATCTTGACCATTCTGCCGTCCTTCTCACCGTCATAGACATTGCTCGACTCAAAAGGCTGCACTTCCATCGCCTGCAAGATGAGGTCACGCGCCTCAACGGGATTGCGGAACAGGTCGTAGTTGTTTACGTTGTAGACCTCAAAGCCCGTGTATTTATCTCTGCCGTCGATTTGAGAGTTTAAGTCTCTCGCCACATTGATGAGGCGTTTGGTCGTCGTTTGGATCGCGCCGAGATTGATGTCCGCGCCAATAAAGCGTCTGCCGAGTTTCATGGCGACGGCCTGCGTCGTTCCGCTGCCCATAAAGCAGTCAAAGACGATGTCGCCGGGATTGGATGCAACTTCTATAACACGCTTAAGCAAATCTTCAGGCTTTTGCGTAGGATAATTCTCGTTTTGCAAAGAGCCGCCTTGCACTGGAACAATATCAGTCCAAATATCCTGCAACGGTATTCCTTTGGCTTCATCAAGATACATCTTCTTTCTTGGCACCATACCAGGTTTTGCTTGGTATATTTTACCCGCGTCTAAAAGTTTTTGCATATTCTCTTTGGAATATTGCCAATAACGCACAACGCCTAAAAATTCATATGAAGGATTCCCTTTTGCGGCTCCGCCCGGAGCCGTCAAAGATACAGATTGCCACCTTCTCCCATCAGGATCTTTGTAAGAAAAGGTTTTGTCAATATAAGACTGCTCATACGGAGTAAAAATTGCATTTAGTTGAGCCGATTCTGTCTTTCTGTAAACCAAGATAAAATCGGAAATTCTCCCGAGGTGTTGAGCTCCTTGCCCTATATCACCATGAGCAAAAGTGCGCTTCCATGTGACATGGTTGATAAAATTCTGTTGCCCAAATATTTCATCCATTAAGATTTTAATATAATGACCTCTGGATGGATCACATTGCACCCAAATTAAGGCTTTATCGGACATAAGCTCTCTTAATAAGATAAGCCGCTCGTACATGAATTGCAAATACTCATCATTTGTCCATATATCGCTGTATTGTTTTTCCTCAAAAGTATTTAGATTATTTGAGACTTCAACCCCATGCAATTTGATTCTCTTTTTATAATCCGCTTTGCTGTCAAAGGGCGGATCTATGTAAATCAAATCTATCTTCCCGCGATAATCCTTCATCAAATGACTCATCACTTGGAGATTGTCGCCCCAAAAAATCTTATTCATCCAATCGTCTTTCGGTTGTCCGTAACTCTCCTTGAGTTGCGCGGGATAATAGACCGTAGACTTATACGGCCTCTTTCCCGTCCAATGAAGTTCGGGATAACCTTTGATGGGAGTGCGAGTCTCAAACTCAAAACTCATCTGTTCTTGGATAATGTCGCTCATGGTCTCTTGATCTCCTTAAATGCTCTTTTGTTTTTGGCAGAAGAACCTCAAATCGCAGTTGTTGCACATGGTCTGAGAAGTGCTTCTTGTTGTATAAACGCGCTTTTGTATCTTGTGGACTACATCCGTGAACTCGTCGATGGTGGCTTGCACCTTCGTCGGCTCATTCTTGAACGAAATGGTCGGCACTCCGCCGTCAATGTCACCTGTATAGTAGAGGTGAAGTTTGCTCACCGGAACGCCCGTGCGCTGCGTAATGATATACGCGTAGATCTGGAGCTGCCTTTTATATCTCTGGATCCGTTCGGCGTCCTTAATCATGTCCGGCTTCTTTTCCGCCTTGAAATCCACGATCTCATAGGTGCCGCCGTCCCCTTCGACGAGGTCCACTTTGCCGCTGAGTATGTAGTCCTGCTCCACATGGCTGACTTCCACCTCTGCGTCCTTTATGCGCTCCCAATGCCCGGACTGTCTGTCTACATACTTCAAAACCTGTCGCAACGCAGCGTCCCGAACATTCTGACTGAGATAGGCGTGTTCCTTCCTCGAAATGGTCTCGTAGTTTTCGGTGAACCACTCTCGAACGCTCTGTTCCGTCACGGAAGAGGTCTCGCCCCGAAGCACCGCCTTATGGACATCTTCGATCGTCGCATGGACGAGAGTACCGAATATCGTTGCACCTTCTCGAACGGGCACGAACCCCAGATCCTTGAAAAACTTGTACTGCAAGGAGCAGTTCTCATAGACCGCTATATGCGAAGTGAACGAATAACTCTGCTTGATGTTCACATCCTTCACAGGCTCGCACTTGATCTTGGTGTAGTCTATGTCCGGCTCCCAATAAGCAGGGACGGAGTTATACGCCTGTTCAAAATACTTGGACGGCTCCTTTCCGAGGCCGCGTCCGCCTTCGTCTGCGGTCAGTACGAGCAGGCTCTGCGCTCTTGAAAACGCCGTATAGAACACACGCCAAAAATCGTAGTATTTTATTGTCTCATACGGCTCAAACGGAGTGCGTTCATACACATTCTCTTCAAGCTCCTGTATGACATCCCTCAAATCGCTGCGCGGAGTCGAATAGAGCGAGCCTACCACCACTACAGGGAACTCCATCCCCTTCGACTGATGTATCGTCATGAACGAAACACAACCGCTCGGCGCATACTCGGTCTCATCTTCATACTCCGAGATACCGCCCTCATAGAGGAAGCGCAGATAACGATTGAAGAACTGCGTCGTGTCGATTTCCAAGCCCTTCGCAGTGAAGACATTGATGTTGTGCAAAAATTCGTAGCGCGTCGTTAGTTTGGTGAATTCCGCGATGTTCCGTATGGCGCGCGAATCCACGACGCCGGAAAGCTCCGACTGCATTATGGAAAGGAACGGCTCGAACTGCAATATCTGATAGACCAACCCCGTGAACGCATAGTCGAACGACTTGTTCGGATCGGAGTGTTCCATCCCTCTTTGCGCGCACCACTTGATAAGCGGCGAATCCGGATGAGCGTTCCTAAACGCCAAGAAAGTCGCCAAGCACTTCTCGGTGTAATACTTCGTCATCACCTTCGGCATATACTTGTCCGTCTGCATCCGCCTGAGGTAATCAGGAAAGACGATAAGCAATGTTCCGATAAGCAGCATTATCTCTTCACGCTCGAAGAACATATCGGAACGGGGCGCATAGATGGGGATGCCGTGCTCCTCCAAGTATGCCGCAAGTTTCTTCACCTTTTCGTTCCTGACAGACCTGAAAAGAAACGCAACTTGATTGTAGTCGGTGATGGTCCCGCTCGCCTTCAACTTCCCGATAAAGTCAATGATATTATCGCCCCAATTCTCCAAAACCCTTTCGCCGGGAACCTTTATCACGGTCGGCACGCCTTCCAACAGGCCGGTTTTGGCAGGGCGGATCGTCTTGTCGTAACGGAACTTCCCCCACTCGAAACCGCCGACTTCCGTGTCCTGCATCCAATCGTTGTAGAAAGATATGATGTCCCGCTCGGAACGGTAGTTCTCCACCAAGCTGAACTGCGCAACGCCTTCCCACTTCGACGGAAACTCAAGAATGTTTCGTATCGTCGCACCACGAAAACGATACAGACCTTGGTCGTCATCCCCGACGACGCAAATATTACGGTGTCGCTCCGCAATCAAGAAAATCAGACGCTCTTGGACATAGTTAGTGTCCTGATACTCGTCGATCATCACATACCGAAGCTGTTCTTGGACTTTCTCCCTGATGGCTTCGTTCTCCGCAAGCAGCTTATATGCTATGACCTGAATGGACGAGAAGTCCATCGCGTTCTCTTCGTTCAGCAGTCCCTGATAGACCTCATACGCTTTCGCCAAGACTTGAACGGCAGGATCCTTGTCCGCCTTCAACTCCTCGACCGTAGCCATCTCCTCGGAAACGGAATTGAAGTAAAACGCCAACTGATTGGCTCGTCCCCAAGGACTCATGTTATCGGCTATCAACTTAATATTCGCTATATCGTCAAACGCCTTATGATTGCGATAAATCAAATACTTCTGGTCGAACTCATCCAAAAGACGATAATTCTTCCTCAGCCGAGTGAACTCTATATTCTCCCGAATAAGCCTCAAACAGATGGAGTGTATAGTCCCGATGTAAAGGTCGTTGATGTTGACGGTGATGTTCAATTTGATGAGTTCGTTCGAAATACGAGTGATCAACTCCTTCGCCGCCTTTTCCGTAAAGGTCGCAATAAGGATGTTCTCCGGCTTCACACCTTTTTCGACAATCAGATACAGCGCCCTCTTCACGAGGGTGAAAGTCTTTCCGGTTCCCGGACCGGCAATAATCAACACAGGACCTTCTGTCTGCTGTATCGCTTTTAATTGTTCGGCATTGGCTTGCCCGAAATCAAACACCGTAAAAACACGCTTACACCGAACGCCGGCTATTTGATGAACATATGCTCTCTAAAGCTGTTCACCGAATACTTTATTCGATGAACAGATTGCAGGGAAAAATACATTGAATGAGCGCGTTATGAACATTGAAACAGGGAAGTTCGCCGATAGCTCATTGAAAATCTTGCTTTTAGCTGTTCATTTTGGTATAATTAAAAGAAAAAAGGTACATCGAATAAAGTAATTGATGTACCTTTTTTCTATTCAAAGCAGCTTCCCGAGCTTGTTCATCATATCGGTTTTATGCTCCATAAGGGAGTGGGCGTAACGATTCAAAGTAACTGTCGGATTCTTGTGACCGAGAATCTCGGAAAGTGTTTTTACATCCATACCACACTCAATGGCACGGGTTGCGAAAGTATGCCGCAGAGAATGAAATCCTTTGTGCGGTATCTTCAGCTTTCTCAGAAGCAATTCGAAACTCCGCTGGTAGGAACGAACGGAAACTGCACTTCCGTTTGCGGACACCACAGAAGATGAAACGCTCCTTTTCTTTACGCTTCTGAGGATGGGCAGCAACTGTTTTGGCAATGGTATCATGCGCCGGGAAGTAACGGTTTTCGGCTCGTCGATAACAAGCCCGTTCTTCCCGTCATGGCAAGACTTTGACACAGTGAGTATGCCATTTGCAAAGTCGATGTCGCTCCATTGCAACGCCATGAGTTCCCCTATCCGCAAGCCACTATACAGACACAGAATGATCCCGTACTGCTTATCTTTCTTGCCCGTAAGAATCGCCTGCTCTATCATCTTTTGCTCGGCGAAGGTAAAGCACTCCACAGGCTTTTCCGCAAGTTTCGGGCGTTTGAGCTTATCAGCCGTGTATTCTTTCGTAAGCCCCAAAAGATGCGCCGTTTTGAGCGAACTTTGAATCACGGAGATTACTGCATTGACGCTGTTTGCCGATAATCCTTTGCCCGTCTTTCTGTTGCCGCTCTGCAAAAGCTCTGTAATGAACTGTTGCAAGAGAATCGGGGATAGATCGTCCAACTTTATGCTTCCAATTTTGCCCTTGATATGCTGCTCTATTATGAGCGTGTACCTCTCATAAGTCCGCACCTTTACGGATGGGCGGATGTAATTCTCCAGCCATTGAATTAGCCAATCTATGTATGTCATGATTCCTCCTAAAAATTTTTTCAAATGACAGCAAGGTGTATGCTCTTATTTTAGTTCAAACAGCACCCTTCTGAATCAATTTGCAACCGTGGCGTGTGCTTGTCTTGATACGAGAGCGACGGCGCTGACGCGCCGCCGCGACAAGCACACGCCACTCGACCAAACCCGGTTGAAGGCGGAAAAGAAAAGTGATGACGGAAGCGGAGTCGCCCGCTAACCCGCTTGGGCGATCTTCCGCTTTCACCGTCACACTTCCCTTTCTTCTTTCCGTATCCGTCCCATATTCAATTACACTTTCGCATTTGGTCGATGACGCCTTTGCTGACTTGTCCCATATAGCAACCCTCATCCCAGCACGAGAAATCGTCGTAAAGGAGCAGCTTCTTTTCCTCATTCCCTATCGTGCAGACGATGTCCTCGTCCATGATGTCCGAGATGAAGAACTGCGGCAGCCCCTTCGAGTAGACCATCTTCTCGCCTGTCTTTTCCATATACTTCGTGAGATATGCTATCGCCTCGCCGAGCATAGAGCGGTCGTCCACCGTCTTGAAATCGGATCTTCCAAACCTTTCGTTGAAGTAGGTGTTCTGGATCGTCGTCTGCACCTTCTTCTTGATTGGCGAATAATCCTTGACCTCAACGAGTTCTCCGGGCATTGCTCCGTCCGGAATGTAGAACAGCCCGTGGAAGTGAAGCCGCTGCTTTTCGGGAGAACGCTCCCACACACCGACATACTTCCAGCCCTTGCGGTGGCACATCATTTTGAAGCATCCGCGCAGCTTCCTCATAAAGCTCTCTTCGGTATGCTTTGCCCCATCATAGGTGAAAGTGCAAAAGTAGTTGAAGTTCTGCAAATTCACCTTGCGCGTGAGCCTGATACGCCGACATATCAGATTCCGCAATTTCCGCTCAAATTGCACTTCAACATACTTTATCGTGCTATCTTCATCCTTAAAGTACGGCTTCATGTTGCGAACGATAAACTTCTTCCTCGCGCTTCGGGACTGCCCTGCCGACTTTTGATACAGTTCCTCGAAGAGTTCCTTCCGCGTCATCGTCCTTGACCTCGGCTTCTTCTCAACCGCAGGTTCGACCTCTTCCTCATTTTCCGTATGCGAAGACGGCGCATCGTCATCAATGGACGGTGCGCTTTCTTCTGCGTTTATAGTTTCTTCCTGTTCCGTGGTCTGTGCCTCTTCCTGTTCCGTCACCTCTATCTCTTCTTCCGGCGGACGGAAACGCCGTCTTGACGGCCTTGTCGTATGCGGTATCGCTATGTAGTGACTGCCGTCAAAATACACTTTGCATTCGCCATAAGACATGGTTGCCTCCTTTTGCCGTAAAGGAAAAGCGAACAGCCCGTGAATCACGCAGAACTGTCGCCGTCCGCGTCCCTGTACAGCGAATTGATGAAATAACTGTTCTGCATCCTCAATTCCTCAACCGAAGCCTTTTCCGTAGCGTATTCCAAGTAGTCCGCAAGCCCTGTATAACTGCGCCGCGCCATATCGTTGAAATAGTCAGAGAAACAGTCCGTGCTGAACCGTTGCGCGTAGATCTTCGCGCTCATCAGGTAATACTTCTTATTCTCCGTCTTGCCGTCCATCGTACCGCGCTCTTTCTCTATCTTCAAAACCGAGTAGCCGAAGCGATTGAAAATGCGCAGGTTTCTCCGCCAAAGCCATGCGACAACGCTTTTCAGGATATGCACCAGCAAGGTATTGTCTCCGCGCCTGAAACGGAAGTCGTAGTACAACGACAAGAAGCGGTTGAACGCCCACTCCGAGAGCATCTCCTCTATCGTGTAGAACGGCAGCGCGAGCCGCGGCTCCCCGCACGAAGCGATATTGATGATGTCCGCAAGGTCGCGTGCATCCGCACCCCAAGACTCCGGTCTTTGTTCATCCGTGAACACCTTGATGAACGGGAAGTTGTCCACGGTCGCGGAGTGCCTGCACATTTTCAGCCACGAGTTAAAGAGGTCGTTCTTCTGGTTGGTATCTTCCGCGCCTTTCTTGATCTCCCGTAGTTCCAGATTGTTGCCGCGCTCCTTGCCTATCTCCGTGATCCCCACAACGCCGAACTCAAAACTGCCTGCCTTCGGATTGTTTTCCAAGACCTTGCGTCCCAAGCGCAGCACATCGAAATCAAGGATATGCGCATGCCTGCTTTGAGGCCGTCTGCGCTTCGGGAAGAAGTCCGTGAGCCACATCGGGAAGTTGCCGTTGTCTGCCATCAGATTGTCCGTGCGGACGGAGTAATTCGCCACGATGAGGCTGCTTTCCAAGACATAGATGAAGTATGCCTGCGCATAGGTTTCCAGAACCTCGAACAATCGGCTTATTTTGAGCGAATCGTCAAAAGTCGTACCGTAACGCGCGTAATCGTATCCGTAAAGTTGCGTTTGCGCGTTTCTGTGCCGTAAGAACCTTGACCGCTTCAATGCCACCCAAGCCTTGACCGAGGCGAGATTGTACACCGTTCCGTGCTCCATACAACGCCGCAGTTCGTCCTCGAAAGCGATCCACGGGAAGTACGGGAATTTCATGTCGTTCTGCTGTAAAATCTCCAATGCCTTCTGCCTGAACATCACCTCTTGCGACAGCACCATGTCCGTGATGAGCGTCGTCTTTTTCTTGCCCATTGAGCCGCACGCCATACTGACTATAGGCAGCTCGTTTATGAAGCCGCAATTCCTCGCCTCGAAGTGCCGCAGTCTGTTCAGCGCAATGTTCTTCCGCCAGCGGTCGAACAACAGCCAGCAGACAAACGCGATGCACCACCACGGGAAGTGCCGGAAGATGACCTGCAAGTCGATGAACAGCTTGCAGACCTGTACATAGAGGTTGCCAACATCGAAGCTCAACACGAAGTAGAAGTAGTACGCGAGAAAGCCCATTACGATACTCGCAGCGTTCAGGTGGAACGCCCACATCACCGCCCAGAGGATCCATACCGCACGATGCTCCGTGAGAAAGTCCCGATACGACAATACAGTTCGTTTCAACGGCTGATACAGACATCGTGAAAATGACTTGAACACTTTCAACGGCACGGTATCTTTGTTGTGCTTGGTGTTGCCGCTCTTATACAGCCGCCGGATGACCAGCCCCAAGATAAGCAGGCACGGAAGAATGATAGCCACCACTTTCAGAAGTACGAGCATAACATTTCCGACCTTAGCCCAATAGCCTGCGAAATTCTCCCCATCCACAAGCAATGAGAAAAAGCTCGTTGCCTGCGAAGTGAAGCCCTCAAGGTCAGATGGAAGCAGAATACTCCAATCCATCACCGAAGAATACTCCGTAACGGACGGCACAATATTATGCTCTATCCCGAACAGCGTGCAGAAGTAATACCCTACCGACAGTCCGAAGTCCTTGACGGCTTCTCCGAAACGAAGATATGAATCCGAAAACACGAACACCGCAAGCAACGCAAATGCCGCCGTTATCAACACGGACAGGCAAATATTAAATACTCTGCGCCTGTTCATAGACCACCTCCAAAGCTGACGCTATCTCTTGCGTGGCGGAAAGCCGGCTACCCGTATAACACAGATAGCCGACCACGATTCCCACCACGACCAAGAGAACAACTGCAATGATTCTCCTGACCGTTTTCATTTACACCTCCAATCCGTCCGCATCGTCGGGCGGTTTCTGCGTCTGCTTTATGGCAGGTTCTTTCTGCGCCTTCGCTTTCGTTTTCCGCTTTCGTCGGCTGTCTATCCCCTTGAACAGAGTCGCTATCGCCCTGAACGGCAGACAGATGAGCCAGAACAGGAATTTGAGGATATATGGCAATATCGGGAACAGAATGATGATGAGCAGAACTATCAGCACGATGGCGAGCAGGATCTGCCACCACTCCCACTCGGAAGGCATCTGCACGGGCGGAGTTATCGCGTTGACGATATCCATAGGGCTGGACACCACGGGAATGACCGTATATACGCCGTCCCGGTTGAAGGTGAGCTGGATAATGTCAAAATCGAAGAATACGCTCTCCCAAGCACGATATGCCTGACCGCTCGTATGCTTGTCCGGAAGAATGGTACGAAGTTCCATGATGTCCACCGCTGCGGAATAGTAGTCCGTAGTGGCGAAACGGAACAACACGACCTGCTTCTTCTCATCGTCCTTGCCGCTGACCGTTGTGGCATCTTTGAAATAGTCCCGAAGCGCCTGCACATCGTTGGCATTGATGAGAAGCCTGTCCGCAACTTCGTTGTCGTTGCCGTCCAGATCGCTTTCCTGCACAATGTAGATGGGCGAAACCGTCTTGCTCTCCTCTTCGGGAATGCCGCCGAATATCGTGTCCCACAAGCCCCAATTCACCCAATTATCCCAGAAGGACGGATCGGTTTCCTGCCAGCTCGTCAATTTCTGCAAGTCCACATCCGCGTCGAAGTCGTAGTAGGAATAGCCTTGTTGTATCTTGCCGAACTCGGTATCCATCTTGCGGTAGTCGTCGATGTCGTCCGCGAACAAATCCGCGCTTATCGTGCCTTCTTTGATGGGCAACGTGCCGTTATCGAAGGTCTTGTTGTAGTTCTTTATGTACTCGTACAGCGTATTGCTCTCCACGCCGCCTATGGACACGATGTCCGCATACGGATCGTACTCCTCGATGTCGTCCACCTTGAACAGGTAATACAGCGCGTCCGCAGGCACATGAAGATAATTGTTGCCGAGGTTCCAGCCCCATTTTGCGACCATCATTCCGCCACCGCCGTCACCGGCTTGCTGACCAAGCGAAAGCACGGAATCATTGTAGTTGTAGCCGAAATATTCCCCGATATGCGGATACGCCTGATCGTAAAACTCCTGATTGCTCGTCACAACAATGTCCTTTGTCTTGTATTCATACCATTCCGCCTTGATGCGCTGCAATTTGCCGTAGGTATCGAAGAACCGCTGCGGCACGGCGAAATATACCGTATCCAGTTGGTTCTGATACCCCGCGCCCTTGCTCGAAGTCTGCGTGCGGTAGAAGGTGTGCTTGACATCCAGCGTGATGGTTTCGAGATACTCCACCGAACTTTCCAGCGTACTCTTCGCACCCGCGTCCGGACCGTAACCTGCCGCATAGCCCGTGAATTTGTATGTGCCGTTCACGGGGTACTCGGTCGCGTTATTCGCGCCGTAAGTCACAAGTTCAATGCCGGAAACATCGTACCTGCGCTCGTTGCTGTTCACCCTGTCCTTGAATGTCGTTCCGTTTATCTCTCGGTCTACCACCTTGAATTTGTAGAACAGGTTCTTGTAATCGGAATTTTCGGACTTGCTCAAAAACAGAAGGTCGAACTTTGCGTAGTCGTTCGGGTTTCCCTCGGAGTCATACGACACCGCCATCTGGATCTTGTTGCTCTTGCTGTTCGTGGAGATGTTCAGCCCCTGAGGGTTATACACATAGACATACAGCCCGTAATTGCCCTGCATATTGCCCTTGTACGAGTAGCAATACTCCACGAAATTGACGATCTGCGCCTGACTGTCCTCGTCATACGGATAGTCCTTCACATCGAAGGGCTGCCCGTTCACGGTGGAAGCCATCAGATCATCCAACACACTTGTTTTATCAAAGCTCAAACTGCTTTCAGCCGCATAAGCGGTATTCGGCGCCGCCGAAAAAACGACGCCGAACACAACAAGTACAACGAGAAAGCAAGTCACGAGCCGCTTCCTCGCTTCCGTCAAAACACGATCACCTCCTTGTCCAACTCAATGCCGACCACCTCGAAGTAGTACCTGAACGGGATACGCATCGTTTCGCTGCCGTCGGGCGAAGTAACCGAAATTGCAAAATACGGATACTGTCCGAACTCGACATCGCTTATCTCTTTGTCCAGCGTAATAGTCTTGTCCGGATATACGGCTTTAAGTATCTCGGTCATGGTCATCTTGTCCGTCGTAATAGTGAAACTCCCGTCAGACGAAACCTTTATTCCGTTGCCGTCATACCCTTCCACGAACGCCGCCGAAAGGTCGCTCTCCGCCCCGTACAAATACGGCGATACCTCTCCCGAAAGCATGAAGTCAAAGTCATGCGCCTCATCCACATTCGGAACGATTTTCACGAAACAGTCCGACACGCTGTAAGAGCCGAAGCCCTCATTGCTGGCAATCGTAAATATGTTCTGCGTCCCATCAGGTTGTATGGCAATGTCTGTGCTTTCGGAAATAATGTCCTCGCCGAAACTTACATACATACCCTGCGGACGAGTGAAATAGTAAATTAACCCGCCCGCAAGAGCCGCAACCATAAGCACGAGCAGAACATAGGCTACGATTTTTGCAAAAGTCCCTGCACCGAAATTCGCTCTCATATTGCTCATACAGTCACCTCCGTCAAAATACTGCCGTTTCCTGATCCATGTTGATACCGTACACCGGCATCTTCACGGATTCGGGATTGAAACGGAAGGTAAATGTCTTGCTGAACGACGAATACTTGCCCTCGAACGAATAGGTGTATGTGGCAATAGGCGTATCGGGATTCTCTTGCAGCCATGTGACCAAATCCACGACGAAACGATTATAGCGTTCTTCCGTAAGCATACTTATACCGCTCATGAAGCCGTTTTCGTCATGCGCGTGCTGCAACATAGAAAACGGATTGTTCCCCATTGCAAACCCGTTGCAATTATTGCCCCAGATTTCCGCGTTGCTTACAGGTCGCCCATCGGTAAACAGGAATGCGAAGTTGTACATCACCCCAATGAAATCATCATTGACATCCAGCTCAACTTCATAAGGCGCATAGTATTCATTATCCAACTGATCTGTAGCGACGATGACCAGATTATCCTTTATCGTATAGTCGGAAAAGCGGAATGTAGTTGCCGCGCTCTCATCTGCCCAAGCCTGTTCGGGATCTGCTTCGTCTTCGGGCGTTACGGACACGGCGCCGACATTGAAGATACCGTAATCGCCGGCCCAGAGATTGTCGTTTTCGGTCAAAAGTTCGTCAAACGAAGGCAAGACCAAATCCACCAATATCTCATTGCTGCCGAAATCTCCCAAACGATCGCCAAACTTAAACGACCAAATCGCCAAGTCCGTTATACGCCTCGCATAATCCAAGACGCATTCCGCTTTCGCATACTCATTCAGTCGAGAAGTGACGATCACCTTGATACGCTCGCCGAACGCCTTTTTGCATTGCACGGTTGCCGTTGTAGCCCCATCCGCAGAAGGAGTTACCGTGACATAATCCGTCACATTCTTACCGGAAGCCCATGCGGACGAAGGATTTGCAAAAGCAACGCTCCAATCGACGAGCTGGTTATCTTCCGCTTCCGGCATGACCGTTGCTTTCAGCGTGATCCCGTCGCTTGCATTGCTCTGCTCTGCCGCCGTGGTTGCGAATACCATATTTGCGGGCATCGCATATACCTTGCCGCTTTCCATGGGATTGCCCTCTCCGTCCGTTACAACGGTTTCGGTCTGCGCAGGCGGCTCTTCTTCGGGCGCGTCATCCTCAAAGAGTACAACCCAAGTACCTATAAGCCCCGCAAGAAGCACGAAAATGAGCGCAAACGCGATGATCCATTTGATCACATCAGACTTTTGATGTCTTTTGAGTTCGTAGTTTTCCATATTTCACCTCCTCTTAAACGACCAGCGTTGATTGATCCAACTCCAACGAGAACACCGGCATTTCTACCGTATCGGGATTGAAGCGGAACGAATAATTGCGAGTGAACGACGAATACTTCCCCGTGATTGTCAAGCTGTATTCGATTATTGGAGTGTCCGGATTTTCCTGAATCCACTCCACGAACATTTCCGTGTACCTCAGATAGATTTCTTCGTTGAAATCACTCATCCCTATGCCGCCGTAACCCGTCAGCATATCTATAAGCATGAGGATAGGATTGTTTCCGAAACGCATTTCACGGGAAGACGCAATTTGGTCATAAGTAAATATCTGACCTTCGTTCGTGGCAATGGCAAAATTGTAGACGATCTCCTGAATCCCCTTCGGAACTTCGCAAACCGATTCAAACTCGACCTCGTATTGCTTGTCCGTCTCGGAAACCACGACCATACAATCCTTTATTGTGTAGTCGGAAAATTTATAGGTCTGTTCCAAATAAACATCCGCCCAAGACGCAAGAGGATCGTTGATATCATCGGGTGTGAGATGGTAATCGCCTATAAATGTCTGATAATACCCGCCTACCCACAGCTCGCCCTCTCCGTCCATTTCAGCAAGGAACTCATCATAGCTGGGAATCACCATATCTACAAGGATCTCGTCCGAACCGAAGTCCAAGATGTTCGTGTCCATACCTTCATGGTAGAGCGCGGTATCCAAGATACGGCGAGCGTAATCCAGAGTACACTCGGCTTTCGCAAGCGGATTTGCACGGGAAGTAACCGTGATTTTTATCTGTTCCCCGAATGCTTTCAAACAGTTGACCGTTGCAATCAGCGCGCCGTCGCTCTCGGGCGTGACCGTGATATAGTCGGCGACATTCTTTCCGCTAGCCCACGAAGAAGACGGGTTCACAAAGGCGACGCTCCAATCCACATTCTTATTCCCTGCGGATTCGGGCTTTACCGTTGCTTTCAGCTTGATACCGTCGCTCGCGTTGCTTGCTTCCGCCGCTGTCGTTGCGAACACCATGTTCATCGGCATTGCGTAAACCTTGCCGCTCTCCATCGCGTTCCCTTCGCCATCCGTTACAACGGTTTGCTGCTCCTGTTCCTGTACGGGATCTTCGCCCATGGGTTTGTCTTCCCAAAGCACCACCCATGCGCCTATCATCCCGGCAAGAAGAACAGCAATGAGAGTAAACGCTATGATCCACTTGATAGTGTCAGAGCGCTTATGTGTATAAAGTTCGTTGTTGTTCATACTTTACCTCCTGAAAAGTAAAAACTGCGGCTCGCGTTTATCCGTAAGCCGCAGAAACACATCGGTTTTTTACGCCGCTCTTTTGACGAGCATGGCGAGCAGAGCCTTGTCCGAATTGCGGTACGGCTTGACGCTGCACTCATAGATCTCGCCGTCTTCGTCCACCGACTGCACGGCGTAGGAGTTGCCCGCGATCACCCTGCCGGTGGCTTCGTCCTTGATCTCATACGGCTTCAGGATGAGTTCTGCCGACATTTCGTTGCCGAACACGATATCCAGCACGGTATAGCCGCCTTTGTCGGGCGGAACGACCGCCACCTTGACATCCTTGCCGCGAATGACGCCCCTGATGAAGTAGGAGAAGAAAGTCCTTCCGTTCTTCTCGAAAGTCTCCCTTTCCACGAAGATCTGCTTGCCGCTGTTATTCTTTGCCATTTTTATATCCTCCCGATTTTACTTTTTGGCTTTGCCTTTCTGTCTGGAAATGCGCTTGGCTTCCGCCTTGGACTTCCCTTCCGCGAGCGCCTTCTTGTACTTGTAGGTGCCGGCATGATCGGACTGACACTGAAGGTACCCCGAACGCATACCCGCTTCGTAGTCCGTGAGTTCTTTGCCCTCTTTCGGACCGTGCTGATGGACTTTTGCCTTCCTTTCCTCTGCGTAGCTCTTCGCACGCTTGGAAGGAACGGTCCAACGTCTTTCATCGTACTTTGCCATTGTGATGCTCCTTTCTGAATTTTTACCCATAACGCAGGGTAAGCGCAGATATAATCGCTGAACGGCTTCTTAACTGAACTTTTCGTCCCCGGCGATGGTCTTACGGCTGTGGCCACATTGCGCTGTAAGAGCCATCGGTCTAACTCTTGAGCCGTTCACGGACTAACTTAATGTATCGGGTAACGAGTGCCCGAAAAGGTCAGCAGGTCTTGCCTTGCGGAGAACTTTTCGAGAAGCGGACAATACAGATACGAAACCTGCCAAAGCTCCACTTCTAGATGCTTGCTCCTGCATTTTTCGAAGTATCTCTGCGCCTTCACGATGTCCTTAAAGTACCTGCAACCGAAATTGCATTCCACTCTGAACCTCTGCATTTTTCATCCTCCTTTTGAAGTGCCTTCACTATTTAGGCTCGAAAATCGCATTATACAAGGGTGTCAGCCAAAAATTTTTGCAATTTTTTCTTGATACGGCACAATCTGTCCGTAATAGCCTGCTGACTGACATGCTGCGCTTCTGCAACATCAATGACTTTTCTGCGCTCGATATAGACCATCTCGAACAGTTCGCGCTGACAGTCCGTAAGCGAGGCGATGGCGGCGTCCAACTGTTCGCGCTGCTTTTCTCGCATAAGATTTTCGAACGGATCGGCTTTACCGTCTACAAAAGCGTCGCCTTCGTAATCGAACAGCGAGGCGGACTTGTTGTGGCGATCGTAATTGTATTTGCTCTTATGCTCCACTTCGTCCATCTCTTTCAGGATGTCGTACCACTTGTCCTCTACCTCTATCGTGCTTTTCGTGCCGTCTGCAAAATAATAGGTGTACTTCTTCATGTTTCTGCTCCTTGAATTTGGTTTGGAAATCCGCAGAGCCGGTTTCTTTCCGCAAACGAAAAGACGGCATAAAAAGCGTTTGAGATTTGCTTTCCATTGCCGTCTTGCGGTCTGCGGATATGTTGTTTTTGGTTTTCGGGACTTACGCCGTTTTCGCGTTCTCTATCTCGACCGTCCCGTCGTCGAGAAACCGTATCGTGGTCTTGCAGCCCTTGATAACGATCTCTACCACTCGCCTTGCCTTATCCAACCGACAGACAAGTTTGTTGTTGCTGTTCCGTATCTCTTCCATAGATTTATCCCTCGTCCTTTTCCTTCTGCCGTTTCAGAATGTTCTCAAGAAACTTCTTGGCGACCGATTCCAAAACAGGCTTGGGGATCTTTGCGTAATCGGGCGTCCCGTTGACCTCGACCACATATTCCGCTGCCGCTTTCCTTTTCATTTCGTTACTCCTTTCAATCCGAAAGTCCTGATTATGGACTTCATTACTTCGGCGTCTTTCCCGTCGAGAGAGGGCAAGAGCCTTTCCAACAATTCCTGCTGCTCGTCCTTGAGATAGGTCTTTCCGAGCCTGTACTTTTCGTCTACATGAATACCGCCTCCATTGCCTTTGGTGGTGTAGATCGGATACTCCAGCGACAGCGTCAAAATGTCGTTGCGGATCGTCCTGTCCGTAACGCCGAACTCGAACGCAAGATTGGCTACCGTATCAAACCTACGGAAACACAAAACTTCAAGTATGGCATTCCTGCGTTCACTCGCCGTCATATCCGATTCTCACCTCCTTTCGCTTTTCTTGGCGTTAGTCTAAAATCCAAATAGGAAGGCTTTTTTCCTATTTGAAAAATTTTTTCGGGCTTTTTTCGCAAACAAAAAAGCCGCCGATAAACGACAGACTTCTACCTAAAGAAATCCATCATTTATCGGCGGCCTCTCATTTGCGTCTGGTTTAACCGACCGACAGATCTTGCCTTTCCTATGGCTTTACATTGTCCCTATTTCAGACCGACCATAAGCCTACGCAAAACCTTATTATATTGTTCCTCTTACCTACGGCTCGTCATCGTCGTCCATAAGCTCCTGCCCTTGCGGTGCGTACATATCGTATTGCACATGCCTTCTGCCCATTACCTTCGACACAGTCAGCGCGCCGCAATGGGAACACCGGTATTTAATAACGCCGGTTTCATCCCTGATTCCGATAGTTTGTTGAAAGCAGTTGTTGCATACTACCCTTACCGCTTTCACCTTCATTTTTCTTACTGCCATCTCAAAATCGTTCTCCTTTCTTCCCGTGATAAAGTGATGAGTAAATTTGACCTACTTGTGATACGGTCGGGAACTCCGGTATCTAAGACGGTCACATCAGGTTATCTTGGAATACAATCGTCATCGGGGCAAAGACTTTGTATTCCCGTATAAAAGCCGAACAAGGGAAAAATCCGGTTTCTATCTCAAATTCTTCAGCACCTTTACCGCAATGCCGATTATCTCTACATTGTCGGCGTAGAAATCTTCCATAGTATCGTTTTCCGGGTGCAGGCGGAAACGCTTATGCTTTTTGTCACGGAACACACGCTTCAATGTGGCGGAACATTCATCGTTGCTTTCATCCTCTATCTGCACGACCGCTATCTGCCCGTCGTCGCAAGTGGACTGTCTGCGCACTATGACCAGATCGCCTTCGTCTATACCTACATTCACCATTGAGTCGCCTTCTGCCACCAAGACAAAATATTCGCCCGAACCGAAATACTCCGTATTGATGGGAAGATACCCTTGAATGTCCTGTATCGCCGTTTGTGGCTTGCCGCAAGCCACCATGCCGAGAATAGGAGCGGACTTCATAGACCAACTGTTCACGGAAGATACGATATGCCGCCTGCCAGCAATGCTTATCAGCCCTTCCTCTTGCAGCCGAACCATGAACTTGTATGCGGTAGACACCGCGCAGTTTGTGCCGCTCGCGATCTCCCGAACGGTAGGACTTACGCGATTGGTTTGGATGTACTCGTTGATAAAATCGTATATCTTTTTCTTCGTTTCTTCGTTCTTCGGTCTCATCCGTATATTGCCTCCCTAATGCGAACTTATGTTCGTGTTAGAGTATAGCACAAACGAAATCATATGACAATATAGATGTGTCCCGAATAAGAGGCACTTGGAAAAATTTTCCGTAAACGAAAAAGCAGCCCCGAAAGGACTGCCCTATCTCAATAGTTTTCCATGATCTGCTCTACGAAAGCGTTGAACTCTTTTTTCACATTGGCAGGCTCTACTATCTTTACCTTTCCCAGCGTGCCTACCACCCAAACAAAGAATGTCTTGCTGACTTGAATCTCAAAAGTCGTCCTGAACATCCCGTCCGCTGTCTTTTGAATGCGCAGGTCTGTTCCGAACTTATCGTATATATCGCCCAAGAGTTCGGGATCGAAGCGTATCGTTACCTTTTCCAACCTGCCGCCGAACATGGAAAAGACCTGCTTGCGGTATGCGTCCGGATCAAAGTCCTTGAACTCTTCTTTTTCAACGCGAGGCTCTTCCTCCACCCTCACATCTTCCATCTTGTCTATCCTGTAACGGGAGGCACCTTCGTGCTTGTCGTCATAGCAAAGCAGATAATAATTGTCCCTGCTCCATATCATGGACAAAGGGTTGAAAACATACCTCTTCTTGTCGCAATGATATACTTTATCTTTATTTTCGTCCAGATGAAAGTACAGAAACGAAATTTGCCTGTTTTGTTTGATAGCCGTTTCTATCGCGTCGATATTGTAAATGATACTCGGATTGCCCACCCTTTTCTGCGCGTCCAAGAAGACAATGTTGTCAGGATCGGGATGCCTATATACCCCTATCGTGGAATACAATTTACAGATGATGGCTTCTTTCCGCGATTCCGTGAGTTTGGACGCTTTTATAACGTCAACAAGCATCGTGATCTCTGCCGTATCGAAAAGCTGGTGAACGGCATAATAGTACCTCGCCTTCTTCGTGTACGAGCATACCTCGTAACCGTATTTATTCAATAGCGCAATGTCCGAGGGCAAGACTTTCCTTGAAACGGCAATGCCGCGCTTTGCCAGCTCGTTTATGATTTCGTTCGTTGAAAGCGCGTGTTCCTCGTCCGTCATTTTGGATAGAATGTCATAAAGAACAAGTAACTTGATTGAGGTGTCCGTATTCTTTGCCATAATCTATGTGTCCTATTTAAGAGATATATTGAGTATAGCACATAATGCGAAAATTCTCAACGCAATAACGAGGATGTCGTTGAAGATAAGCGAGATTTTTTGTATCAAAAGAGCCTTGAACTGTCTTTCTCCTCTTTTGGGTATCAGAAAAAGTCTTGCTGTCAAGCCAAAAAAATATGGCGTAAAACTCAAAGCGAAAGAACCTAAACGGCAATATTTTTTTACCGAAGAACTTTCAACCTCTAAAACAGCTTGACCGGCTGCGCCTTTTCCTGATTGGAGGAGGCTGTCGAAAGACAGAGCAAGAAGAAACGAAAAGTGCGGAAAATTTTTTCTAATAGGAAAATATGTTTCCTATTTGAGGGTTATTCTGCGCTTGAAGTTAAAAATCAGGAGGTTGAAAATGAAAACTGCGGTGATCTACGCGAGGTACAGTAGTGATAGGCAGACCGAACAGTCCATTGAAGGACAAGTCCGCGTTTGCAACGACTATGCCGAGCGTAACGACATTTTGATCGTAAATCAGTATGTAGACCGAGCCACGACGGGCACGAACGACAACCGCGACGCCTTTCAGCAGATGATGAAAGACAGCGACAAGAAGGCTTGGGATTATGTGCTGGTTTACAAATTGGACAGGTTCTCCCGTAACAAGTTCGAGATGGCTATGCACAGGAAGCACCTGAAAGACAACGGGATAAAAATCTTGTCCGCTATGGAGAATATCCCTGACAGTCCCGAAGGCATTCTGCTTGAGTCGCTCCTCGAAGGCATGAACCAATACTACAGCGAAGAACTCTCCCAAAAGACCAGACGCGGACAAAGGGAAACGCGCTTGAAAGGCTTACACTGCGCGGGCAGACTCAACTACGGCTACTATACCGAGAACAAAAAGGTGTATATCCACGAAGAGGAAGGTCCCGTCGTCAAAGAGATCTTTGAAAGATACGCTGCCGGTGAACGCGGCAATGAGATCGCCATCAGCTTTGCCGAGCGTGGTATCCTCTACCGAGGCAAACCGTTCAGCTCCGCCAACATCTATGTGATACTGCACGCTGAGAAGTACACGGGCAGATATGTCCTGCACGGAGAAGTTTATGACAACATCTACCCTCGCATCATAGAGCCGGAACTCTTCGAGCGGTGCAAGCAAAGGATAGACGCCAACCGCTACGGAAACCATGTCCCCGACTACTCTTACCTTTTACGCAGGCGCGTATATTGCGGACAATGCGGCACGAGGATGACTTCTTACAGCGGCACATCCAAGTCCGGGCGCGTGTCCAAATACTACAAGTGCTGGAACGCCATAGGCAAGAAGAACTGCACGGCAAAATTCATACAGAAAGACCTGCTGGACAACATCGTCCTTCAAGCCCTGCAAAACACCTTGACGGGCGCAAACCTTGCATTGATCGTGGATGAGATATACAGGCAGCACAACGCGAAGCTGCTTGGAGAAAATCCCGTCAAGTTGCTGGAGAAGGAATTGGCACAGATCAACAAAGCCATCAACAACATTCTCAAAGCCATCGAGCAAGGCATCATAACCGATACGACCAAAGAACGGCTGCAAGAACTTGAAACAACGCGCCGTGAGTTGCAAGAGAAACTCATATTCGAGCGTATGAAGGAGCAGGTCGTCTTAGACAAGAAAACCATCGCGGATTATCTCAAAGATGCCGTAAAGCAAGAGCCGGAAATGATGATAGACTTGCTTGTCGATAAGGTGTATGTCCACGAAGGCCGCATAGAGCTGATACTGAACTACACAGGCACGCCGCCGAAACCAAAACGAAGAATAGACGATAAGCCCGAGAACCCTGAAGGTGAAAGCCTTCGGGGTTCTCTCATTTTTATGACGGAAGCCTCCGTAGAAGTCTATTCATATCAAGGCATAAAGAAAAATCGCCCCGAACCAAAATTCAAAGGCGTCTGCAAGAAGTCTGTTTTAATCGAGATATAGGAGGAAAATCAATGGATATTGCTGTTCAAAGGTGTTCGGATGAGGTTAAGCAAAGGCATGATTTTCTATTGAGACGACTTCCCCGAGGTCGATCTCTTGAAGAAATTGACAGTTACGGAATGCGTAGCTACCTATTTCTTCCAGTTCTGACGGCATTATAACAGAAGAAATATTACTGTTTTCAAATGCTTTCTCTTCAATTTTCGTCACCGTATAACCCTTATCTACAGTTTCTGGAATAACGACATCGGCATAATCGCTACCATTATATCCGGTGATCCATGCAATTCTATATTTTTTGCTTCGACTGATGAACTTTTGATAGGTGAGTCCGTTTGTGTCCGCCCCTGTTCCATCACTATCGAATATCGTATCAAGGGAGGGATCGGATGGAATTTCTTGATTTGGTGGGTCTATATCCTCATTTCCTTTATTGCCTGAGCAAGCACTCAAGCCAACAATGCTACCGATGCAAAAAATAATTACAATTAACAGTCGCAATAATCTTCTACATTTGTTTTTCATATAATCCTCCAATTTGATGTACATTTGCTACACTTTTTTGTTCACTGAATAACGTATTTCATGAACAAATTGGATAATAAACGCCATAAATCATAGCGGTTATGAACAAATTTCTCTTAACTTCAAGTAGCCCCGTTGAATATCTTGCTTTTAACGACTGCTTTTGATATAATATATAAATAATAGATACATCGAATACGTTATTCAATGTACATTTCAAATTTCACTGCAATAACTTTCCCAGCCTGTTCATCATATCGGCTTTATGCTCCATGAGCGAATGGGCATAGCGATTGAGCGTAACGGTCGGGTTCTTATGACCGAGGATCTCGGAAAGCGTTTTTACGTCCATACCACATTCGAGTGCGCGGGTGGCGAACGTGTGCCGCAGGGAGTGAAACCCTTTGTGCGTAATTTTCAGTTTTTTCAGGAGCAATTCAAAACTTCGCTGGTAGGAGCGGACGGATACTGGCTTTCCGTTTGCAGATACCACGAAGGACGAATTGCTCTTTTTCTTCACCCCTTTCAGAATAGGCAGCAACTGTTTCGGCAGCGGTATCACGCGGCGGGAAGTTGTCGTTTTCGGCTCGTCTATGATTAGCCCGTCTTTCCCGTCATGGCAGGACTTGGAAACGGTCAGAATGCCTTTTGCAAAGTCAATATCGCTCCAATGCAGGGCGATGAGTTCCCCGATACGCAATCCGCTGTAAAGGCAGAGGATAATGCCGTACAACTTATCCTTCTTGCCGTTCAGAATTGCTTGTTCTATCTGCTTTTGCTCGGCGAGTGTAAAGCATTCCACAGGCTTTTCTTTCAGCTTCGGGCGTTTGAGCTTATCCGCCGTGTATTCTTTCGTCAACCCCAACAAGTGCGCCGTTTTGAGAGAACTTTGAATAACGGAAATCACGGCATTGACGCTGTTGGCAGATAAGCCTTTCCCCGTCTTTTTATTGCCGCTTTGCAAAAGCCCTGTGACGGATGATTGCAGGATAAGCGGAGACAGATCGTTCAGTTCCATGCCGCCGATTTTATCCTTGATATGCTGCTCAATGATGAGCTTATACCGTTCGCAAGTCCGTATTTTCACGGACGGGCGGATATAGTTTTCCAACCATTGAATGAGCCAATCTATGTACTTCATAATTCCTCCAAAATCAGATATTTTTCTCAAATGGCAGTAAGGCGTGCGCTTGGCTTATATACAAGTCGGCTCGCTGCGCTCGCCGAAGCCAAGCGCACGCCCGAACAGGCAAAGCGGCAAACGGAAATCAAAGGCGGCGACGGCGCGGGCGTTCGCCGCTGACCCGCTTGGCGAATCGCCCGCTTATTCCGTCGCGCCATGCCTTGATTTTTACCGTTATGTGTTTCGCTATGTTACTTTCGGGAGTTGTGCGATCACTTCGGGGCTTACCGTGCCGATATACTCTCCGTCATCCCAGCAGCTGAATTTGTCCGAAAGAATAAACTTCTTTTCGTTCTCACCGTAAGGGCAGATGATGTCCTCGTCCATGACGTCCGTTATGAAGTAGCGATACAGCCCTCTGGAATAGACGAGTTTTTCGCCTGTCTTTTCCAAATACTTCGTCAGATACCGTATCGCCTGCGGCACTTCGGAGGCGTGGTCTATGGGCTTGAAATCGTTTCTGCCGAACTTCTTGCCGAAGAAGTCGTTCTGATATGTCGTGCGCATTTTCCGCGCACGCGTATCGAAGTCCCGCACTTCCTCGTTCCTGCCGGGCAGCGTGCCTTCGGGGATGTAGAATATCCCGTGAAAGTGCAGCCGTTTCGTTTCGGGAGCGCGTTCCCATACGCCTATGTACCGCCAGCCCTTGCGCGAACTGAAATGCTGCAAGCACCTGCTCAACGTCTTCCGGAAACTTTCTTCGTCGTGCAGCTTGTCATCGAACGTGAAAGTCACGAAAAAATTGAATTGCTGCTGGTTAATCTTCCGCCACAGTCGCGATTTTCGGCAGACCATATTCCTGTGTTTCCGCTCGAGATTTTGCTCTACGAACTCCGCGCAAAGCTCATAGCTTTTGAAGTAGGACGCCATCTCTTTACAGATAAACTCTTTGCGTTCGCGCCGTTTCATACCGGCGCTTTTTCGATACAATTCCTCGAACAGCTCCTTGCGCGTCATGCGCCGTTCTTTGGAAATCGTATCGGTTTTCTCCCGCTCCGCAAGGGCGGTGTTGCTTTCGTCCGCATGTTCTGCGTGTGCGGTTGCCGGTTCCTCGGCGTGTTCCTTGACGGTGATCACTTCTTCGGGAACCTTACGTCGTTTCCCTGCATAGGGATTCGGCTCGTAAGGTATCCCGATATAATGTCCGCCGTCCGAATAAACTTTTACTTTGCCATACGGCATACTTGTGTCCTCCTTTGAACAAAATGAATTTCTGCTCTTCATTTCTTCCGAGGGCGGATGAGGTGTTTTCACCTTCTTTTTCATACGGGATTACGTCAGCCGCTTTGTCGCGCGCTATGTTCCGTCCGTATGCCTCACTTGCTTTCATTCATCTTTTCCAAATATTCGTTCATCCGCATTTCCAGAGAAGAAACGAAGAGGCCGTACTCGTCCTCGGTCATGTGTTCTATGTCGGGCTTGCCCACGACAAAGACTTTGATGCCGAGAGGGTTTCTTTTGACCTCTATCTCTTCCAATTACATCACCTCCTTTCAGATAAAAGTCGTTTCCGTCAGTCCATGTCCTTTACGGCTCTTTCGTCAGCACGAAGCCGCCAGCCTTCCGGATACGTCCGTCCGGCAAAGCGTTCGTCGTACATGGCGTCGAGTTCGGGCGTGCGGCGAAAACGGTAATCCGCGCTCAACGTGAAATTACCGAACTTTTCGTTCTGCACGATACCGATGCGCTGCGCAATGATATGCCGCTTGGTGCGGTACACGTTGCACTTTTTGCAATACATCTCAAACAGTTCCTTTGTCATGCCGATTTCCTCCTTTTTGATATATTCTCTCGGAGATACTCCAAAAGTTTCTTGTTTTTCATACGGACATACTCGCAGCAGTAGTTGAGTTCCTCCGCCGCGGACTCCTGCGTCAGCCCCTTGACATACAGCTCGAAGTAGATCCTGTATAGATCGAGAGGGGCGTCGCGGATGACTTCCGCGTAAGACCTCACGAGATCCGCCGTCTTGTGCGGAAGGACCTGAAAGGCTGCGTCCATCTTCGCCTTGTCCGCATAGTACATGCGAATGGTCTTCAGTTCTGTTCTGACGTCTTCCGTCGTCATAGCGTTCCTCCCGTTTTTTCTTTCAGTCTGTCATGGTAAGTCGCAAGCTTTTTGCGACTTTCAAGAAAGTTTTATCAGTCAAATAGGAAGACTATTTTCCTATTTGAAAAACTTTCTCAACTTTTTTCTGCTGTCATTAAACCACCTGAACAGGACAGTTTCTGACCTGTTATATAAAATTTTTTCGAAAAATAAAAGACCGTGGCCGCAGACAAATTACAGACGATATCTCGTCCGCATTGTCTGACAGTCACGGTCACCCGGTTATTTCGTCAATCCTTCGGTTTGGGTCTATGCCCGACTACTTCCGCTGGTCTTTTCCCACAGTCAGAATACATTCCTCCGTGATATGAAGCTGTTTGGCTTGTTTGTGCTTCTATTTTACCAAATCGGCAGATATTTCTCAAGCGGATCCGCCGTGAGTAAACCGCTATAAAACCGACACAAAAGGTATAGTTTCGGTATAGTCAAGCGATACTCGGCGATACTTTTCCCGCGAACTTAAACGGCAAGCCGATTCTGCCTTTCGTCTTCGGGATGTTGGGAGAGCGGCTTTGTCCGTCAAAGGCGCGCGGCAATTTCGAGAAAATCGCAAAAGGAAAAACACAAATAAAATTCCCGTGCGTCCCTTGCGGGCAGACCTTTGACAGACTGCGCTTTGCTCTCCCGTTTTCGGGTGCGCCGAAAGGCAGAAAAACGAACCGAAACAATATCTATTCCGTTGGGATTTTGTACCGGTACGTTGGGAAACGGGTGGGAAACACTATGCTTTCCGTGCCTGTTCATCCCTGCCGTAAAGGCGTACAATGTAAGCAAAAAATTTCAGGAGGAATACTGCCAATGAAAACAGCGGTCATCTATGCCAGATATTCGTCTGACAGCCAAACGGAACAATCCATCGAAGGACAAGTCCGCGTGTGCAAACAATTCGCGGAAAAGAACGATTTGCTCGTTGTGGACAGCTACATAGACAGAGCGACCACGGGAACAAACGACAATCGTGCGGCATTTCAGCAAATGCTGCGAGACAGCAAAAAAGCCCAATGGGGCGCGGTCATCGTTTACAAATTAGATAGGTTCGCCCGCAACAAATACGAATCCGTCGTCAACCGCAAGAAACTCAAAGACAACGGCGTGGAACTCGTTTCCGCGATGGAGAATATTCCCGACACGCCGGAAGGAAAGCTCTTTCTCGCAGTTATAGAGGGCTTCAACGAATACTTCTCGGAAGACCTCAAACAAAAAGTCAACCGCGGTTTACGGGAAAGCTGGCTCAAAGGCAACGCCACGGGCGGGCATCCGCCTTACGGATATATTATCAAGGACAAAAAATACGTCATAGACGAAGCCGAGGCGGAAACCGTGCGCGAGATATTTATGAAATACGCGCAAGGCTACAAAGCCGTCGCCATTGCCGAAGACCTGAAAGCGCGGAATGTCCGTCGCAAATGCGGAAAGCATATCAATCACAAATACGTCTATGTCATCCTGCACGATAAACGCTATATCGGAGAAGTCACTCATCAGGGAACGACTTACTACAATATTTTCCCGCCCATCATCGCAAAGGAGTTCTGGAACCAAGTGGACGCCATCAATCAGGAAAACAAGATAGCACCCAGCCGCAAAAAAGAAATATTCGATTACATCCTTTCGGGAAATGTAATTTACGCAAATGGACAATAAAAAAAATAAATAAAGCACGCCAATTCAATGTAAGAAAAAGTCGCTTGATTAAGCGGCTTTTTTTGTGTATAAAGTTTTTTGTCTTGCCATTTTTATCGGGATGTGCTATACTGTAATCGCCACTTAAACTTCATATTTCCATGCAATGGATACGGATAGGCATTTCGTATCTCTATTTTCCATTGCATGGGAAGTTTGAGTGGCATCAATCGGAGATACAGATGCAGGGCGTGTCTTCGGTTGGACGCGCCCTTTAATTTTGCCCTGCCGAATAAAATTTGTATCAGGAGGGTAAAAAATGAAAAAGAAAGTGGCTGTAATAGTATTGGCTGTTATTATGGCATTCTCTTGTTCGTTCGGGCTTACGGCCTGCGGCGGCAACGGCGAAGGCGGCGAACATACGCATACCTATTCGCAGCAGTGGACGAGCGACGAAACAAATCATTGGCACGTTTGTACCGAATGCGGCGAAGCCGAGGAAAAATCTCCGCACAAATTCGGGGAAAATAACATCTGCGAAATTTGCGGATACGAACGGCAGCAGGAAGAACACGTACACGCCAAACCGGGCGACGCGGACTATGTTATAACGGAGAGCACTCACGGCTACACCTGTTCGTGTGGGGTGGTCATCACGGAGGAGCATACGTTCGGCGCGGACGGAAAGTGTACCGTGTGCGGTTATTCGGCGCATAAGCATTCCCGTCCCGACGGCGCACAGCTCACGCAGCAGGATACGGGGCATAGCTATGTATGTTCCTGCGGAGAGACAATAGAAGAGGCACATTCCTTTGATACGGATAACACTTGTACGGTGTGCGGATATGTGCTGACCCCCTCGACGGGCCTTGCCTTTACGGAGAACGAGGACGGCTATACGCTCTCCGGCATAGGCGAATTTACGGGTACGGAGCTTCGTATTCCCTATTATTATAACGGCAGAACCGTTACGGGAATCGAAGAAAAAGCGTTCTCGGGCAATACGCAGATAACCGCCTTGCTCATTCCTGACAGCGTTTCGGCGATCGGTGCTTCCGCATTCGAGGATTGCACGGCGCTGACGGCGGTTACATTGGGCGCGGGGCTTTCTTCCTTAAAAGATAATATTTTCAAAAATTGCTCGGTACTCGAAGAGGTTATAATATCCGAAAACTGCACGACTCTCGGCAATCACATACAGGCTACGAGTAACCCCGGGCAGTATTTGTTCCGCAACTGTAAGGCTTTGAAGAGCATAGATATACCCGCAAGCGTAACGGGAATAGGCAACTATGCATTCTGGAACTGCACTTCGCTTGAAACTATCACGGGCGCCGAGGGGCTGCGATACGTCGGTAGGGAGATTGCGGGGTATACCCCTTTTGCCGATAACGACGATAACTATGAAAGCGGCGTGCTGTACGTCGGAGCAAGTGCAATTGACGCAAAGGACGATATAACTTCCGCAACATTGCGGAGCGGAACCATTTCGGTTGCCCGCAGCGCCTTTTGGAATAACGAAGTTCTCGCTTCGGTAACTCTTCCGGAGAGTGTAGCGGTTTTGGGATATTATGCCTTCTATAACTGTCCCGCTCTTACGAAAATATCGCTGCCTTCAACACTCGCCACCGTCTATTATTATGTTTTTGACGAAAGCACGAATATAAAGACGGTAGAGTATGCAGGCGACCTGCACGGCTGGCACAGCATAAAATGGTATGACGAAATAACGCCGGGGTATGACCTGTATTTGGGCGGAAAACTTGCAGGTATAGAATATACATCTACGGCGGACGGCCATAGCTACGCCTGCCCCACCTGCGGTGAAACGATAACAGGCGAACACGTTTACGGCAGCGAATCTGCCTGTGTGGTTTGCGGCTACGCTTGGGATAAAGAGATCAACGGTTCTTTCGGACTGGAATTCGAACTTAACGACGACGGCGAAAGCTATACGCTGCGGTATGTTACCGATAAATGCAAAGATAAAGATATCGTTATTCCCGCCGTTTACAACGGTAAACCCGTAACCAAGATAGGCAAAAGCGGATATTACGGCGTATTCTACAGTTACACTGCATACGACGAAATAAACTCCGTAACAATTCCCGACTCGGTAACGGCTATAGACGATTACGGTTTTTCATACTCCAAATGCAAAATATCCGAAATGGTTATCCCGAATACCGTTACATATATAGGCGACAGTGCTTTTCCCGGAAGCGAAATCGGCAGTCTCACATTCGAAGAGGGAAGCACGATAGAAACTATTAAGGAAGATTGCTTTTTTGCTTTTACAAGCAGCGAGCTTCGGCTGCCCGATTCTGTAAAAGTTCTCGGCAAAAACGCTTTTCACGCCGCCGATATTGACAAGCTGTATTTAGGCAAAAACTTTGAATCCTTTGATACCAGCAGATTGTATTCCACATTCACTTTTGCCAATATAAATGTTATAATAGACGAAGCCAACCCTTATCTTATGAGCAAGGGCAACTGCATAATACGCAAATCGGACGGCTGGCTACTGCGCGGCTTCAATAATTCGGTGATACCCGATGACGGAAGCGTCAAGGAGATAGGTTATCGCGCCTTCATGGATTTGGATATAGAAACCATAACCATACCTTCATCGGTAAAAGTAATTCATTCCTACGCATTCGGCGACGACGGCACCGATTGGCAGGAATGCCCTTTGAAATCGGTTGTGTTCAAGTCTGACGGCACAAACGGCACGCAGATAATAGGCTATCGCGCATTCAGAAACTGCGAATTGCTGACCGACGTACAATTGCCCGATACTCTTCTCACGATAGGCAAAGAGGCTTTCTATAATTGCGGCATAGAGAGAATTACTATTCCCGCGAGCGTAAACGCTGTCTATGAAAACGCTTTCAAAACGTGCCCTATAAGTAAGACGGACGATATGACTGCGATGACGTTTGAAAAACCGGACGTGTGGTACGTAACAAGAATAACTTACAAAGACGGCGTTCTTACCGACGCGTATATTCCGACCGATTGGCAGAAATATAAGTATGAAGATATAGCCAACGAATGGAATCTCGCATTCGAAACCTCTGTCAGCGACAGGATTGTAGTAAGAGATCTGGAACTGTTTAAGCAGAGTTACGATACAGACCATATCGGATAAGAACTTGGCAACGCCGCTCCGTAAGGGGCGGTTTTGCTATGCGAAAAACGAAATGGAAAACAGGAGAAAAAACTTGAAATGGCGGTAGGCTTCAGTAACTATACATTTTCCATTCGCCGAAAACAATCTCGAAGTAATTTAAAGAAGAGGTAAAGCCCCTTTTTGAAAGTTTCACAAAAATTTCATAAAAAACTTTTTAGCCCGTTTTTAGGTGGTATTTTAGAGGAAATCACCCGAAAAACGGGCTTTATTATAAATCAAATTTTGTCCGTGTTCTTTCTTTCGTTGCTCTTTTGGGATACTTATGCTAAAATTATAGGGTGAAATTTGATTTATGGTGAGGGGATTTATGGCCCGAAATCTGCTCTATGGATACTTCCGTTTTGTGGACAAGGACGGAAACGAACACTTCCGAAAGCCCACGCCCAAACAACGGAAAAATATCCTTACCTACTATCTCCGCCGCAGGAGCGGTCGCCGTATGCGCGTTGCCGACATCGCCGCCGCTTTCCATGTTTCCGAACGCACCATGCAAAAGTTATTGAAAGAGTTGGAATCGGAAGGCGTCCTGCGCAGAGAACCCGTCTTTGGCGATAGCGGCGTACAGAAAGCAAGCAAATATATTTATACAGGGAACAAGGACAGACTGACAGGCAAAGAGCCTTCCATCGAAAAGATATACGAACCTTCCAATCCTATGAAGTTGCGCGATTTTGATTGGAAAGGATATTGGACTGTCCGCGACGATTACCTGTTCTTCCACTATGAGGAAGTGTACGGCTGCGACGGCCCGTCGCGCGCGCTCAACGAACGCGCGCGGAAAAACGGCTGCACCTCTCCCGAAGATGAGTTTGAGGACTGGGAGTAAAACGCGAGAGCAATACGAAAAGTATGCGTATGTCTTTGCATTCACTCGTGTTTTAAGCCATGCCGCACAGGGCTTTTTTAGCGTACAATTTTTCAAATAAATAAGGCTACTGAAAGACCAAGCAAACGACAATTTCATAGAATGGCTAACCACCATAGAGCAAGTAAAAATTACAGCTAAATACGGTTGAAGTCGGTGATCGCATAACAAGCGTCAGCGGCTTTTTTACACTCTTTTTTCGTGGGCAACGAAATGAAAGTTGCGTGAAACTTTTTAAGAAACAGGGTGAGTATTACCCTATTTTTCTCTTATAAGTGAAAGACATTTTTTTGCGCTATCTGCTACTCTTGCGTGGATTAGATAAATAAAAATACGGAGGTAAAACTTTATGAAAACCAACCCTATCAGACCACCATAAATATATCGTTTATCGGTATGGCGAGGTACGCAAGTGGCAAGCCACTTGCCGCGTTTTCAACGCGCCTCGTTAGGGGAAATGCTTTCCCCTAATACCCTTTGCAATAACTATTTGAAAAACTTTGGAGGTAAAAATTATCGAGAAGAAAACAGTAAACAGAAACAGACCAATCACCTATTCCTTCCGCGTATCGGAACGGGAACGGCAGATCGTTGACGAGAAAGTAAAATTGAGCGGATTGAGCCGAACGGATTTTTTAATCCGAGCTTTAACGGACAAGCCCGTTACCGTCATTTCAAACGGCGGAGAGATATTGCAGGAACTCAAACGACAAGGCAACAACCTAAATCAAGCAGTACGCAATTGCTACTTCTATCCCAATGAAAAGAAAAGTGTTTTGTCGGCAGCCGCAGATTGCAAAAGAGCATACCGCGCCTTGCACTCCGCTGTCGGAGGAAACTGAAATGCCGCTATTCAAAGGTGTGGCAGGGAAAGCTACGCCGCATAAGGCAATCGCTTACATTACCCGAAAAGATAAGGCGAAATTTATCGCCGTGCAAAACCTGTTCGTTGATGAGGACTATTCCGAACAGTTCAAAGAAACGGTGGAAAGATTTGGGAAATGTGCGGACTTCGGGGAAAGAAAGTATTACCATTTCAAGCTCTCCCCGGACCGAGCCGACAATGCCGACCCGTTTATGGTGCAGGAGTACGCCAAGGCTTGCGTGGAAAAAATGTTTGAAGGTTGTGAGTGCGTGATAGCGACACATACCGACACGCAGACCGTCCACGCCCATATCATTGTAAACGCCGTCCACCCTATTACGGGAAGAAAACTGCATTTTAACGACGGGGATTATACAAAGCTGAAAGATATGGCGAACGAGATCGGAAAAGAGTTCGGTTTTTCCTCTTTAGATTTCCGAAAGAAAGCGGAGAACAAGCGAACAAACGACGAACGGCACATTATCTTAAAGGGCGGCACTTCTTGGAAGGAAGAATTGAGGGAAGTGATAGAAGAAGGCAGGCAAGAGGCTGAAACGCCCGAAGAGTTTGAGGAACATTTGAAACTGTACGGAGTGGAGATAACGCGGAGCGGAAAAGACTATTCGTATCTGCACCCGAACAAACAAAAGCCGATCCGCGGGAAGCGGCTCGGAGAAAATTATTCAAAGGAGGCGATAGAAGATTTCATTAAGGAGAACAGACACGGGCGAAACGCCCGCGCCGCTTATGCGATTGCAGGAGATGAACGAAAAAGACAAGCAGGATATACAGACGGCGTTACTGAAAGAAGCGTTGGCGATATCGAACGAGAAATCGAACAGCTTGATAGAGCAGCAGAACAAGCTCATAAAGGAAATACGCTCGGATATAGCGGCAACGGAGTTCACCCTGACGAGAACGACGGACAAAGCCGTGAGAGCGATGCGGGAGGAAACGGAGAAAACCGAGAAACTGAACGCGAGCATAGCCGCGCAAGTCAGAAAGGCGGTTTCGACTTCTGCAAATGAGCTGAAAGCGGAAATATTGTCGAGCGTGGACGAGGCGCTGTCAAAAACGCGGGAGGAAATGAGAAAGACGGAAAAGGAAATCGAGAAACAACGCGAGGATATGCATAAGGAAGGCGGTTTCCGCAAGTTTTTCTTTTGGATTGCCCCTATCCTTCTGCTCGCGCAGACCGTCGTACTGATTATATCTATGCTGTAAGAAAAAATGAAAAGAAACTGACCGCGGCGCAGGCGTCCCACTGGAAGAATCGAAAAACAGGGATTGAAAGAGCGGCTGCGGCAGAATTATATGAAAAATCCGCTTCAAGCGGCTATGCGTACAATGGCGCGAAAGGAGAAAATTTATGAAAATACCATTGGCATAACTATAAAAATTCGGAGGAAAATGAGCCACGGGAAAAACAATGCAACAACTGAGCGCGGAGCATAGCTCTGCGCCTACCTCTATGAGAGAATATGAAATCGGGGGAAAGAAGTACACGGTAGTCAGCCATTATGTGGGGAAAAAGAATGTAGATAACATCTTACGCGAAATTGCTGTAAGACGTGCGTATTCCGATATGGAGAACAAACCGGCATAAAGTAAGATAGAAGTTTCGATCAGAGCGTTGCCAAATTCGGTGTATTGTGGTATAATATCCGTACATTGAATTTGGCTGCTTTGATTGAAAAAGGAGTAAAAGAATTGAGATCAAAGCAATTACAATTGAATAACAAAGTCGGGCTTTATATGCGTCTTTCCAAAGACGACGAGCGCGCGGGCGAATCGCTGTCCATAGAAAACCAGCGTATCATCTTAACCAAGTATGCGCAGGAACGCGGCTGGACGATTACGGATGAATACATAGACGATGGTTATTCGGGAACGAATTTTGACCGCCCCGAAGTACAAAGATTGTTAGAGGATGCCAAAACGGGTAAAATCGACACGATCATCGTAAAAGATTTATCCCGTTTCGGAAGGAACTATATCTTTGTCGGGCAATACGTCGATTATATCTTCCCGATGTACAACATTCGTTTCATCGCCATATCGGACAATGTGGATACGGCTAACACGAACAGTGCGGGCATGGACATGATGCCGATTATGAACGTGTTCAACGAATGGCATTCGGCAAATACATCGAAGAAGATCCGCGCGGTAGCCGAGGCGAACGCGAAAGCAGGAAAATACCGTTCCACGCACGCGCCATACGGCTATGTCAAGGGAACGGGAGATAAATGCCTGCCCGTGATAGACGAACCTGCGGCAAGCGTGGTACGGCGGATATTCGAGATGAGGGCGAGCGGTAAAACCTACAAAGAGATTTACACCGTTCTCAACGACGAGAAAGTACCTATCCCCGCCGTTTATCTGTATGAGAAATTCGGTATCACAAATAAAAAGCCGAACAAAAATCTGTGGGCGGACAGCATACTGCGGAGCATTCTCAAAAATCCCATGTATCTCGGACATTTGGTGCGATTGCGCTATACGACCATATCATACAAAAACAAGCGGCGCGTAGAGCGCGAGCCTATCGTGTTTCCAAACGCTTTTGAACCCATTATAACGCAGGAACTTTGGGACAAATGCAGGGAATTGGACGAATCGGTATCGCACGGTAAACACACTTCGTGGGGAATTATGCCGCCGCTGTCGGGCTTGATGTATTGTGCGGACTGTGGCGGAAAGATGAAGCTCGGACGGCAAGACTTGAAACCGTCAAAAGCACACCCCGAAAAGCGTTCACGTTATCACTACATCTGCGGCAACCACTCACGCTTCGGCAAGTATTATTGCTACAACCACTATATCCGCATTGAGGACATAGAGCAAATTGTACTTGACGATATTCGTTCGAAAGCGCGGTTGGTGTTGGAGGACGAGGATAAAGCAAGGACAGACTTTCTGAAACATAAAGAACAGATGTCTGCGGCGCAATATAAATCGGACAGCAAAGCCCTTACGCAAAAGACAAAGCGGTATGAGGAGCTTGAACGTCTGATGCAATCGGTGTACGAAGATAAAGTGATAGGAAAAATCCCCGAAGAGATTTGCCTGAAACTTCTCGCCAAATATACCGAGGAACAGAACGCATTAAAAAGCGAAATCGACGAGCTTGAAAACAAACTGTCTGTCGTAACCAAAAACGAGTCGGATGTGGACGAATTTATCTGCAGGCTGAAACACTATGCAAACGTACCCGAACTGACAAGGGAATTGTGCCTTGAACTGATAGAGTATATCACCATAGGCGCAAAGCCCGGCGATAAGATGGGTACGAGAGAAATCCATATTTACTACAAACTGTTGGGCAATTAAGCCGCCTGACACCTAAACAACTATATTGTCCATTTGCGCAAGCAAGTAAACTTATCTGCGGAAATTGCAAACACCGCATGAGCGGAGAAAGCGGAACATCGCGAAACGGAGAGATCCATTACTACTATGTCTGCCTTTCCAAACGGCGCGGGAAGGCGGACTGCGATTGCAAAGCCGTCAAAAAGCAAGAGTTAGAAGATTATGTCATCGACGCTACCGTCTCTATGTTGCAACGAAACAGCATCATCACGAAAATTGCGGAAACCATAGTCAAAGTGCATGAAAAGATCATGCGCGACAATTCAGGATTGCAAATCCTCATCAAGAAGAGAGACGAAGCAAAACGAGCCGCCGACAATATCGTAAAAGCCATCGAACAAGGCATCATCATGGACTTTACGAAGGATAGACTCGCGGCATTGCAGGAAGAATTGAACAGGCTGGACATCGAGATAAACAAGGAATCACAGAAAACCTACGCCCACGTCACCGTGGAAGACGTGGAAAAGTATCTGCTTTCCAAAGTCTTCGAAGACCCGGACGACATCAAGACACGAAAACTGCTCGTAAACACCTTTATCCGCGACATCCTTTGGTACGGCGACCACATTGTCATCACCTACAACTTCCAAGAGTATGCGACAATGGAGAGGTTCTGCAAATCCTATGTCGAGCAATTAGAAAAGCAGGTCGGGGAGGCTTCCCGATCTGCTTCTTCTTTCTCCTTGTGTTCGTACAAATTCCGGCACTCGGCACCAAAAACACCGCTCAAAGCGGTGTTTTTTCTTTACGGCAACAGGGATTCCTTTTTCAAAGCGCAATGCTGCGCATTGCAACCCGGGACACGTCCCGGCTGACGCGAATTTGCGCCCTGCGCATTACGCCACGCCGGCAAAACCGATGTCTATATCGCCGTTGTTGCAGTTGAAATAAAGCGACTTCTCCCCGTCCGTTTTGTCGGTCAGATTGCAATCCCCTTTCTTGATTTCGCACCTTACGGAAAAGTCGGATATGCTGCCGTTCAGCGTGCCCGAGATATTCCCGTTCTTTGCAACGGCTTGCAGACTTTCTCCCACGCCGACGTTTTCAAACAAGGTGTCCCCGCCGTTGTTGTCCAGACTTATTCCGCCTTCTATACTCACAAACGACAGTTTTATTGTTTCGTTTGTGGTTTTTATCGTCAGGTTTTGCAAAATGCCATCGGGAACCTCTATTGTTATCTTTCTGTATTCTTCCGACGGTTTCGTGCCGATGTAGTCCGTCCAATCCTTGTCCGTCTGCAAAGTAATGCCGAGTTCGCCGTCCTCCGACAGCAGTATGTCGTAATACTCTTTGTCGTTTTCGAAATAGGAAATGTGCACGCTGTCGTCGTCAGACGGCAGAACCTCCACCGCTCTGTCGTAGACGTCGACGGTTATGCTCCTGACCTTCGCACCGTCAGCGGAATACTCCCCCGACGCAAACCCTTCGTTGCTGTCGCAGCCGACCATAACGAGCGCTGCCGCGACGACCAGCAAAAAGGCGAACACCCTCATCGTTTTTTTCATTGACTCTCACCTCCGTGACGGGACTTGACTTGTCGCTTCTCTTATGCGAAAATCATCATAAACTTTTGTGTTACACAAAAGTCAAGAGGTTGAAACGAAATAATGGAAAAACTTTTTTCAATAAAAAAGGCCGCCGAAATCACGGGACTCACCGCCGAAACGCTGCGGCACTACGACAGGATAGGCCTCGTCAAACCCGCGGCGGTAAGCCCCGACACGAAATACCGTTATTACACGCAGAAAGAAGTGATAAGACTGAACACCGTACACGCGCTCCGCTGTATGGATTTTTCGCTCGAACGTATACGCGCGATGCTCGGCAGCGAGGATTTCGGCGAGATTGTGGCAATGCTGAAAGAAGCGACGGAGAATGCCGATAAAAAAATTGCGGAGCTTACGGAAGCAAAGGCGCGCATCGAGAGGGCGAAATCCTTTTACGAAGCCAAAGCCGCCCGAAACGAAGAACACGGCGAACCGTTTGTCCGCACTCTGCCCGCGCGTACGATATTGCTCTCCGACAGCTTGCACACGCCGACGATGGACAACCTTTACGACTATCACAGGCATTTCTACGCGCAGGTGGGATGGGAAAACCGCGACAAATTCGGTTTCGAGGACGCCGCAGGCGTTTATCTGCAAGACGGGCGGCAGAATATGTTTGCCGTATGCACTAAACATACGGACACAGACGGAATCGTCACTCTCCCCGCGGGAAAATGGCTGTGCGCGGCTTGCGACGACGGCGACCGCGACGCGGTCCGAGAAACGCTCTGCGCCGAAGCGAGGAAATACGGCTGCGACGCGCCGCCATTCTGCGTCCAGATGGTGGTGCTGACGGGAATACTGCAATGGAAATACGAATTGCAGCTGCCGCTGACCCGTCCTTGCCTCTCCGACGCCGAGCAACAGACACCGTAAAGCGGTCTGTTCCGCTCCGCAAAATCCGAGCAAAAACGTAAACCTTCGTTGTCATTTGCGACGGATATGTTATAATAAACACCGAACGCCGCGTCCGCCGCGAAATGCGCGGAACGCAAGGAGGGAAAATGAGCAAACTCATAGGTATGGGCGACTGCATAATAGATTTTCTGCCGTCAGCGCCCGGAGAAATGACCTACACGGCAAAAATGGGCGGCGCGCCCGTAAACGTCTGCGCCGCGGTGGCAAAACTCGGCGGCAGAGCGTGTTATCTGGGCAAACTCGCCGACGACAATTTCGGAAAATTCCTGCTTTCGGAACTCGGAAAATACGGCGTTGACACCTCGCTCACCGTGGTTGACGGCAAATGCAACACGGGGCTCGCTTTCGTGGACCTGCACCCTAACGGCGACCGCGACTTTTTCTTTTACCGCGATGTGCCCGCCGACGCGAATCTCTCCCCCGACGAAGTGAAGGAAGAGATGTTCGAGAAGGGCGACGTGCTTCACTTCTGCTCCGTATCGCTTATGGAGTCCCCGACAAAACACGCCATAGAAAGAGCGGCAGCGCTGGCGCACGCCTGCGGAGCCGTCGTCAGCTTCGACGTCAATCTCAGGCTGCACCTGTGGAAAGACGCACAAAAGCTGCACGAAGCGGTCACGGAGTTTCTCCCCTATGCGGATTTCGTAAAAGTCACCGACGACGAACTTGAATTCATAACGGGGTTGAACGACGAAAAAGAAGGGATAAAAGCCCTGTTGCGTTATGCGGCGCGGGCGAAACTGATTTTTGTGACGAGGGGCGGCAACGGCTCCGCCGTATACGACCGCGAAGCGAATTCCGCGGATTATGCGGCGTATCCCGCCGACGTCGTGGACACTACGGGAGCGGGCGACTGCTTTATAGGCAGCATCATATGGTATCTCCTGAACGGCGAGGCGGAGCTCACCGTACGGGGAACGGAAAAGGCAATGAACTTTGCCGTGCGCGCGTGCGCGTGCGTGATTTCCAAAAAGGGAGGCGCGCCCTCTATGCCCTCCCGCGAAGAGGTGGAGAAACTGAAATGAAAGACAAACCGGAATGCAAATGCAAGGCAACGGAAGAGCAAATCGCGCGCATTGTTCGCACGCCCGTATTTTTCGAGCGCAACCGCGTGTTCCGCAACTATATCGGCGGCGCGGGGTTCGGTCCGCTGATGAATGACAACACGGGAGACAACTCTTTCCCCGAAGAATGGATTGCGAGCAAGGTGAAAGCGATAAATCCCGTCTACTTCGGCGAACGCGACGGGGTTTCGGTGGTGGAAGGCACGGATATATTTTTCGACGACCTGCTCGCCGCTCATCCCGAAGAGCTGCTCGGCGGCATAAAATACGACTGCCTGGTCAAATATCTCGACAGCGCGATACGCCTGCCCGTTCAGGTGCATCCGACAAAGGAATTTTCCGCAAAAAATTTCGGCAGCCCTTACGGCAAAACGGAAGCCTGGCTGGTGCTGGCAAAACGCAGCGACGACGCCTGTCTTTACTTCGGTTTCCGCGACAGGATTGACCTCGAAACGCTGAAAGCGTACGCCGACCGCAGTCTTACCGAACGCGACATACTCACGGACATAATCACTCCCGTCAAGGTGAACGTGGGCGACGTTTATCTCATCAATGCGGGGCTGATTCACGCGATAGGCGCGGGGTGCACCGTCCTCGAAGTGCAGGAACCGACCGACTTCACCATTCAAATCGAGAACTGGTGCGGCGAGTCGCGCGTCAGCGAACAGGAGAAATATCTGGGGCTTCCGCGCGACCTTGCTATGAGCATATTCGACTTCGACAAATTCGGCGAAAAGGCGGTTGAGGAATGCAAAATCGCACCGAAAACCATCTGTTGTGACGAAACTTGCAAAATCGAAAGCCTGATTGACTACGACGACACGCCCTGTTTCGGAGAAAAAAGATACACCCTCAATGGCGGAAGTTTCGTCCCCGAAAGCGGTCCGTCCGTGTGGGCGGTGGTGGAAGGCGAAGGCGAAATCCGCGGCGACGGTTTCCGTCGGAAACTCGCAAAGGGCGACTATTGGTTTATGCCCTATGCCGCAAGAGGAAAGTTCACGGTTGCTGGCACTCTTACGGTCATAGAATGTCTGCCCAGCAAACAGGACTGAACGCGGGACGTGGCACAACGGCGGCGGATGGAGGACTTCTCCGCCCGCCGCTTTTTTGTTCGCACGCCGCACGACGGTCCGCCGACAAATCAAAACCTGCCGACGCTGCTTTTAAGGGTGCATTTCAGGGGGCGGTAATGCTTTCCTTTTCTTGCGCTCGGCACGCGCGTGTGATATAATCATTCGGAAAATCGATTCCGGAGGGCTTATGAGAGCCATAGTTTCCGTCATAGGCAAGGACCGTACGGGCATCATCGCCAAGGTCACGACAAAACTTTTCGAACTCGGCTGCAACGTCGAAGACATATCCCAGACCGTTATGCACGGGTCTTATTTCACGATGATTATGCTCATCACCCTGAAAGAAGGGCTTGCCGTCGCCGCGGTCAACGACGCTCTGCAATCCGTCGCGGGCGAACTCGGAGTGGAAATCCGCGTCCAGCACGAGGATATCTTCAACTCAATGCACAGGATTTGACTTATGCTCAATCAACAGGAAATCATACAGACCATATCGATGATTAAGGACCAGCACCTTGACATCCGCACGGTCACGATGCATCTCAGCCTCTTCGACTGCATTTCCGACGACCCGAAAAAGACCGCCGCAAACGTCAGACGCAAGCTGCTTGCAAAGGCTGGCAATCTGAAAAGCGTGGTGGAAGGGATACAGTCCAAGTACGGCATTCCCATCGTCAACAAACGCCTGTCCGTAAGTCCCGTAAGCCTCATCGGCGCGGCAAGCAGCGGTTACCGCGAAATCGCGCTGGCAATGGACGAAGCGGCGAAAACCGTGGACGTCGATTTTATCGGCGGCTACACCGCCCTCGTGCAAAAATCGATGACGGCGGAAGAGAAGGAGTTCATCCTCACCATCCCGGAAGTGCTGGCGGCGACGGACCGCATATGCGCGAGCGTCAACGTCGGTTCCACCCGCGCGGGCATCAATATGGACGCGGTCAGACTGATGGGCGAAGTGATAAAAAAGACGGCGGAGCTCACCGCGGACCGCGACGGCATAGGCTGCGCAAAACTCGTGGTGTTTGCCAACGCCGTGGAAGACAATCCGTTTATGGCGGGGTCTTTCAACGGCGTGAGCGAAGGCGACTGTGTGGTGAACGTGGGCATATCCGGTCCCGGCGTCGTGAAAGCCGCGCTGGAACAAATACGCGGCGAGAGCTGCGACGTGCTCTCCGAAACCATCAAGAACACCTCTTTCAAAATCACCCGTATGGGCGAGCTTGTCGGCAGAGAAGCGGCAAAGATGCTGGGGGCGGAATTCGGCATAGTCGACCTTTCCCTTGCTCCCACCCCGATACGCAACGACAGCGTGGGCGAAGTCCTCGAAGAAATGGGGCTGTCCGCAGTCGGGGCGCACGGCACGACCGCGTGTCTTGCGATGCTGAACGACGCGGTGAAAAAAGGCGGCACGATGGCAAGTTCGCACGTCGGCGGACTGTCAGGGGCGTTCATTCCCGTCAGCGAGGACATAGGGATGATTGAAGCCGTGAAAAAAGGCGCGCTTTCGCTTGAAAAGCTGGAAGCGATGACCTCCGTGTGCAGCGTCGGGCTCGATATGATAGCCATACCCGGAAGCACGAGCGCGGCGACCGTGTCCGCAATCATTGCGGACGAAGCGGCGATAGGCGTCGTCAACAACAAGACCACCGCCGTACGCGTCATTCCCGTATGCGGCAAAGACGAGGGCGAAGTGGAGTTCGGCGGACTGCTTGGAAGAGCTCCCATTATGCCCGTCGGCAAGGAAAACGCCGACGCGTTCATCGCGCGCGGGGGACGCATTCCCGCCCCCATACACAGCTACAAAAACTGACTTCGGCACAAAAAAAGCGCGGAGGAGCCGACTGCTCCCCCGCGCTTTTATATTATACGGTTTCCTTGGTTCATAAGACTGTTTCGAACGCTTAAAGCCCGTATTGTGCGGAATAAGGCTTACAACAGAATGCAGATTACCCCGCCCTTGCCCTCGTTGACAATGCGGCCGAGCGTCCTGCGGAGTTTCTGCTCCGCGTCGGAGGGCACGCTCATAAGTTTGTTGTTTATGCCGTCCGCGACAAGCGAGGAGAGCGAGCGTCCGAATATGTTGGTGTCCCATATCGCCTGCTTGTCGTTTTCGAAATCGCCGAGCATCGCGTCCACAAGTTCGGAGCTCTGCTGCTCGCTGCCGACGATGGGGCGGACTTCCGTTTCCACATCCACTTTCATTATGTGCAGCGACGGCGCGCTGGCTTTCAGCCTGACCCCGTACTGCTGTCCCTGACGGATGATTTCGGGCTCTTCCAGCACCATCTCTTCCATAGTGGGAAGCACTATGCCGTATCCGAGCGTTTCCACCTGTTCCATCGCGTCCAGTAGTTTTTCCGTTTTCCTGCGGGCGCGGGCAAGCTGTTTGAGATGGCGCAGCAGCGCAAAGTCGTCGGCAAGGTCCATACCGCATTCGCGGCTCGCCACCTTGAAGAACACGTCGTCCTTGGGCTCGACGGCGACGGCGACTCTCCCCTTTCCGGCGTCGAGTTCGACCTTGGCGGGCGTCTTCCAAAACTCCTTGCTCTCGAAAAACTCGTCCACCAGGGTGTAGTCTTTCATCTTGGAGATTTTGTCCCCCAGCTCCCTCACGGCGGCGACGATTTCCTTCACGACCGCGTCGTCGGGGTCGAGCGCCTGCACCCAGCGCGGCAGCTCGAAGTCAATGAGCCTGACGCCGAATTCGAGCAGGATGTTTTCCATAATTCCCGAAATGTCCGCTTCCGTCATATTCAGCGCGTTGACGAGAGACACGGACACGCCGTATTTTTCTTCCAGCTCCGCTTTCAGTCCGCACGCCTGCTCGGAGGTGGGGTCTGCGGTGTTGAGCACTATCGCAAAAGGTTTGCCCGTGCGTTTGAGCTCGTCTATGACGCGCTCTTCCGCAGGCTCGTAATCCGCGCGCGGTATGTCCGTGAACGAACCGTCCGTGGTGACCGCAAGCGCGATGGTGCTGTGTTCGCGGATGACTTTGTCCGTGCCGAGTGCCGCCGCCTCGGAAAACGGCATTTCGTCGTCCGACCACGGAGTGCGCACCATACGCTCCCTGCCGCCTTCCTCGCCGCCCAGCGCGCCGCTGACCATATAGCCGACGCAGTCGATGAGGCGCATATTCACGGCAAGCCCCTCGGAAAACACGACCCTGACGGCGTCTGCCGGCACGAATTTGGGCTGAGTGGTCATAATGGTCTTCCCGTCGGCGGACTGCGGTATCTCATCCACGGCGCGTGCGCGCACGTCTTTGTTTTCGATGCCGCCGACCACCAGCTTCTCCATAAATTGCTTGATGATGGTGGATTTGCCCGTCCTTACGGGTCCGACGACACCCACATAGATGTCCCCTCCCGTGCGTGTGGCAATGTCGCGATAAAGGTCGAATTTGTCCATAAACTCCTCCGTTTCGGTTTACTGATATGTATGACGGAGAAGCAACGATTATGCTTCCCGCGGCGGAAAATTCGCAAAGTCGGAGCCGCGGCACGTTTTTCCCTCCGTACGCGCCGCGCGGGCGGAACGCACGCGCAAACAAAAAAGGAACGGCGGAAACCGTTCCTCAATTTGTCGTTGCCGTGTGCGCGCGAAAGCGCACGGGCTTATTTCGTCTTTGCGAGCACGAGCTCCATACGCGCCTGACGTATTGCGGAAATCATAACGTCGACTGCAAATTCCATTTCTTCGAGCGAAGGCACGGAAGGCGCGACGCGGATGTTGCTGTCCATATCGTCCAGATGATAGGGGAAAGTGGCGCCTGCGGCGGTGAATTTGACTCCCGCCGTCGCCGCCAGCTCCACTATGCGTTTCGCGCAGGATTTGACGTCGACGGAGATGAAATATCCTCCGCGCGGCTTTGACCACCTGACGAATTCGTCGCCCTCGAACGCTTCGGTGAACTTCTTGTCGAAGAGCTCGAACTTGGGACGCAGAAGCGCGGCGTGCTTTTTCATCACTTCCCTCACGCCGTCAGCGTTTTTGAGGAAGTTGACGTGCATAACCTGATTGACCTTGTTGGCGTTGATGCACTTGAAAAACATCTTGCCCGTAATGTCTTTGATGTTCGCTTCCGACGCGGCGATGGCGGAAATTCCGCTGCCCGCAAACGTAATCTTGGACGTGGACGCAAAGGAATATATCCTGTCCGGAGTGCCCGCTTTGCGCGCGACGTCGAAGATGTTTTTGAGCTTGTCGTCCGTGTCGTAAAGGCTGTGTACCATATAGGCATTGTCCCAGAAGATGCGGAAGTCGTTTGCGGCGGTCTTCATCGTAGCCAGCCTGTCCACCACGCTGTCGGAGAACGTTATGCCCGTGGGATTGGAGTATTTCGGCACGCACCAGATGCCCTTGATGGAGTCGTCTTCACGCACGAGGGCTTCCACGACGTCCATATCGGGACCGTCGTCCTTCATACGCACGGTGACCATCTCGATGCCGAACTGCTGGCAAATGGAAAAGTGACGGTCATAGCCCGGGGCGGGACAGATGAACTTCACCTTTTTGAGATTGTTCCAGGGCGTCGAGCCCAGCACTCCGAACTGTTTTGCGAAGTGCACGAGGGTGTACATAAGGTCGAGGCTACTGCCGTCGCCCACGAAGACCTCTTCCGACTTCACGCCGAAGAGTTCGGCAAACAGCGCCTTGCACGCCTTTGTGCCGCCGAGGTCGCCGTAGTTGCGCGCGTCCGCGGCTTCCGCGGAATAATTGTAACTGCCTGCGCCTTTGAGCATAGGCATTGCGATTTCCAGCTGTTCCTTGGAGGGTCTGCCGCGGGTCATATCCACGTTTCTGCCCTCTTTGACAAGTTTTTTGAAGCGTTTCTGCTCATCCGCGAGCAGATTTTCGAGTTCCTTTACGGAAAAAGACTTATAATCCATAATCCTCCTGAATTTCCTTCCGCCGCACGGCGGAGATTTCGGTGTGTTTCATTATCCTACCACAACTTGCGCCCGTGCGCAAGCGCGAATTATTCTTTATCTTCGCCGTTGCCGCGCACGAGGATGCGTATCGGCGTGCCCGAAAAATCGAAACTGCGGCGCAGCGAATTTTCAAGATAGCGCTTGTAGCTGAAATGCATAAGGTCGGGGTCGTTGACCTTGACGACGAAAGTCGGCGGCGCGACCGAAACTTCCGTGATGTAAAGCAGTTTCAGCTTTTTGCCGAGTTTGGAGGGCGGCTCGCTTATGCGGATTGCGTCTTGCAGCACTTCGTTGAGCAGCCCCGTGGCGATTCTCCGACGGCTGTTTGCAAGGACCTTGCGGCAGAGAGGCAGTATCCCGTCCGCGCGCTTCCCCGTCATCGCGGAGATGTAAACGGACTTGAAATAATCCATAAATTTGAGGTCCTCGCGCAGCTTTTTCTCGTACTTTTCTATGGTATGCGTATCCTTTGCGACAAGGTCCCATTTGTTCATCACGATAACGGACGGCTTGCCCTGCTCGTGAACGTATCCCGCAATCTTGACGTCCTGCTCGGTGAGCCCTTCCGCCGCGTCGCACACCACCACCGCCACGTCGGCGCGGCGCACGGCGAGAAAACTGCGCATTACGCTGTATCTTTCGAGGTCTTCGCCTATGCTCCTCTTCTTGCGTATGCCCGCGGTGTCGATGAGCACATATCTGTCCCCGCCCACCGTGAGCTCGGTGTCTATGGCGTCGCGCGTCGTGCCCGCGACGTTGCTGACTATGACGCGCTCGTAGCCGAGCAGACGGTTGACTATTGAGCTCTTGCCCGCATTCGGCTTGCCCACGATGGCAATCTTTATCACGTCCTCGTCCTCGTCGGGCGCGACGGCGGGCACCGCTTCCGTAACGGCGTCGAGCAGTTCGCCTATGCCTTTCCCCTGCGCGGCGGACACCGCGTAAGGCTCGCCGAAACCGAGGGAGAAAAAGCGGTAGGCTTCGTGAATTTCGTTGTTGTCAATCTTGTTGACCGCAAGAATTACGGGCACTTTCGCCTTGCGCAGATAACCCGCAATGGCTTCGTCGTCCAGCGTCAGCCCCGTCTTTCCGTCCACGACGTAAATTATCGCGTCCGCCGCGTCCACGGCGATTTCCACCTGCGCGCGGATGTGCACCCACATCTCGTCCTCGCTTTTGAGTTCCAGCCCGCCCGTATCGATGAGAGTGAACGCGTGACCGCACCACTCGCAGTCGGCGTAAATCCTGTCGCGGGTGACGCCGGGGGTGTCCTCGACGATGGCGATACGTTCCCCCGCGATACGGTTGAACAGCGTGGATTTGCCCACATTCGGACGTCCCACTATTGCGATAAGCGGTTTGTTCATATATCCTCCCCGCGGAAAAACTCCGCGATGCGTCCGACGAGGTCCGAACCGCTGTGCGACACTACGATGAGCGGCACACCGAGCGCGCGCTCGACCTCCGCCGCCGTGACGTTGTCCAGAAACACGTCGCCGAACTCTTTCAGCATATTGTCGGGAATGACCGCGGCGTCAAGCCCGCTCGCGTCCACCTGCGCAGTTATATCACCCGCCGTGACAAGCCCCGCGACGGTGATTGTCTGCCCGAAAAAGTTGTTTACCACACCGAAAACGGTGCTTGAAGTGCCGATTTTGGCGTCCACCTCTTCCAGCTTCTTTCTGAGGAAAGGCGCGAAGTCAACGCCCGTGATAAAGCCGACCTTCTTGCCGAGGTGCATATCCGGCAGGGTCGAAAGCTCGAAATCCACGTTGTCGTAGAACTCCGCAAACAGCCCCACCCCGTTTTCTATCTGTTCGAATTCCCCGTAATAGGCGTATTCGCGGGGCGGCAGACCCGCCTTGACGTAGTACTCGTCCGAACACCAGCAGAACCCGCCGAATTCCGAATTCAACGCTTCCACCTGCGCGACGGTCGCCGCGCTCTCTTCCGCGGTCGCCGTGCGTATGTCCGCAAGCCCTTCGCGGTGGGCGGTGAGCCCCACGGGGACCACCGCGACCGTGAGCACGCCGGGTATGCCGTGCAGCCCGCGTATGCTCCGCGTCAGCTCCTCCCCGTCGTTTATGCCCGGCACTATGACGAGCTGCGTGTGCATCTTTATGCCGTGCTCGCCAAGCCTGCGCATCCTCTCAATCAGTTTCACGGTGGCGGGATTTGCCACCAGCCTCTTCCGGACGTCGTCCGAATACGCGTGCACGGATATGTAAAGAGGGCTGAGGCGGAGGCGGATTATCCTCTCCGTTTCCTCGTCCGAGAGGTTGGTCAGCGTGACGTAACTGCCGCTGACGAAACTGAACCTGTAATCGTCGTCCTTGACGTAAAGAGTGTCGCGCATTCCCTTCGGAAGCTGGTCGACGAAGCAGAACACGCACTTGTTCAGGCAGCGCATGGGACGCATTTCGGCGTCGAGTTCGATTTCCAGACTTTCGTCGGCGTGTTTGCGGACGTGCAGGGTGCGGCGCTTTCCTCCGCGGACAATCTCCGCGTCGAACCGCTCTTCCCCGTCGAAATAAAGACAGTCGAGCACGTCCCCGACGGGCACGCCGCCGAGGGACACGAGTTCGTCCCCTTCGCGGAAACCCGCTTTCCTTCCGTATTTGCCGACAGACGTTATGCGCGCCATATCACACCCCCGTGAAACTCGTCAGATAACCGACGGTGTTTTCCAAGGAATACATCTCCGTCCGTTCCGTCCCCTTTTCGACGAATTCGGAGGCGGTGTCCGTCTGCATCAGCTTGTAAATCAGCGCGACGACGTCGATGTCGGAGCGCGCAAGCATAATGAGCCCGTTTGCGGCAAGATATTCCAGATTTCTCATCTCTTCCGCGCTCCTGCCGAACGCGATGACGGGCTTGCCCGCCTTGAAACACTTGTATATGACGACGGGGTCGTAGCGTGTGACGACAATGTCGCTCACGCGCATATAGTCGTAAAAAAGCTCCTTCCTCGTGACTATGACGACGTTGCTCCTCGCTTCCGCTCCGTCCGCTTTCGCGCGAAGAGCGCCGAGACGGCGCACGTCCGCGGCGCAGCATACGACGTTGATGATGCTCCCCTGGTCGACAAGCAGACCGAGCAGTTCAACAATCTCCCTTTTCGCGTCCTCGTTCAGAAACACGGTGGGTGTGCGCGGCAGACCGAGCTCCTGTTTTCCGTCCTCCGCCTCGATGGGCGTAAGCCTCTCTTCATCGTAGGGAAGCCCCATTATCATCACTCTGCGGGACGGAATGCCCCTCTTTGCCAGCGCAGCTTTGACATCCGCGTTTTCGACTATGTAAGCGTCTGCGGCGTCGGAAGTGAAATTCCCTTCCGGCAGAACGAAAGAGGACACGATATTCACGGACGGCACGGAAAAACCTTTCTTCCTCTTCGCCTCCGCAAACGCGGACTGCGCGTAAGGCGTCATCGTGACCACGACCTCGGGCGCATAACGCCTGACGGCGCTCGCCACCCTGGCGTTTCTTCTGCGCGCCGCCGCGCCGTGCCTTCCGCCGCCCGACGGAAGCCTGCGCTCGTCGCGGGCGGACGCAAGCGCGCCGAGTTTGCCGAAGCATCCTCTCACGCCGTACTTTTCCTCGTCGAGCACGACCGCCCTGTGCGTTCCGAGCGCGCGGACAGCCTCGGCAAGCGCCGCGCTGCCGGGTTCGTGCGAAGAAGTGAGAATGAGTACGACGGGTTTGCGCTGCATCAGTCCTCCACTATTATCGGGATGATTATCGGGAACTGCCTGTCACGGTAGAAGAGTTTGCGCACGGCTTTCTTTACCGCACGGGCGAGTTCGCTCATCGAATTTTCGTCGAAATCGGCGCCGTTCACCGTGTCGCGCACGACGTCCTTGATTTCCTGTTCTATCTCGTCGGTGAGATTGAAGCCGCGGGCGATGACGTCGGCGTCACCCGCAATGACGCCCTTTTCGCTGTTTACGGACGCGAGCACGAGCAGCATTCCGTATTCGGCAAGCGACCTGCGGTCGGACACGACGGCATTGCCGTCTTCGAGCACCACTCCGTCCACATACACGTTGCCTGCGGACACGTTGGAGTGCTGTTTCAGCGAGTGCATATTCACACCGTACACCTCCCCGATGTTGGGGATGACGATGTTGCTCTCCTTTATGCCGAGCGACTTCGCGATTTCCGCGTGCTTGAACTGATGGCGGTATTCGCCGTGCACGGGGATGAAGAATTTCGGACGCACGAGGGAAAGCATTATCTTCAACTCCTCTTCGTATGCGTGCCCCGAAACGTGCACTTCGTTCATCGCCTCGTAAATCACGTTGGCTCCCTTGCGGAAGAGATTGTTGATGACGTCGTAGACGGACTTTTCGTTGCCGGGTATGGGGGTGGACGACAGCACGACCACGTCGTCGGGACCTATCGACACTTTGTTGAAATCCCCGCGGCTCATCCTGTTGAGGGCGCTGGACGGCTCGCCCTGCGACCCCGTCGCGATGACGACGAGCTTCTCGGGCGGAAGTTTGCCCACGCCGTCGGCGATTATGCCCTTGGGCACTTGCAGCTCGCCCACGCGGGACGCGACTTCCACTATGCCTTTCATACTTCTTCCCGCAAGCACGACCTTTCTGCCGTACTTCTCCGCAAGCCAGAGTATCTGCTGCACGCGGTAATTGGAAGAAGCGAAGCACGCCACGACTATACGCTTGTCCGCGTTGGCGACGAAAATGCTTTCCAGCCCCTGCCCCACCATACGTTCGGAAGTGGAAGACCCTTTGCGCTCCACGTTGGTGGACTCGCCGAGCATAAGCATAACGCCTTTCGCGCCTATTTCGGCTATGCGTTGCAGGTCCGTCTTCTTGCCGTCGATGGGGGTGTTGTCGATTTTGAAATCGCCGGTGACGAAAATTATGCCGAGAGGCGTGGTAACGGACAGCGCGCACGCGCCCGCCATCGAATGCGCCACTTTGATGAACTCCACTTCGAAACAGCCGAGTTTGACCGTGTCACCCTCGTTCACTTTCACCGTCTTGGCTTTCAGCCCGCGCTCGGACAGTTTGCGTTCGAGCAGCCCCAAGGTGAGCGCGGTGCCGTAGATGGGCACTTTGAGCTCGTCCGCGTAATAAGGCAGCGCGCCGATGTGGTCCTCGTGCCCGTGAGTGAGCACTATGCCGCGCAGCTTTTTGATGTTGTCGCGGATGTAGGTGATGTCGGGGATGATTGCGTCGATGCCGGGACTGTCCTCGCGCGGGAATTCCACGCCGCAGTCCACGATGATGATGTCGTCGCCGAATTCGAGCGCGGTCATATTCTTACCAATCTCTCCGACCCCGCCCAAAAAAACTACTTTTACGGATTTTGCCATAACTCTCCTTTGCGGAGCGCGTTTAAGTCCGCAGTCCGGACCAGCTCCGCACGCGCGGCGGCGCCGCGCACAATCTGCATATTTTCTCAAATTAAACTTTATTATACAAAATATAAACCGATTAGGCAAGCGGGATACGCCCCCGTAAAAAATTGAACGGGAGAATGATTTACCCGGTTAAATTCTTTACACGCGGCGGCGAAATGTTGTATAATTCAACGCGTATCATCCCGGCAACGCCGTTTAAGGAGGCACAAATGCGAGTTTACAACTTTTCCGCAGGTCCCGGCATGCTTCCGCTGGAAGTTCTGCAAGAGGCAGGCAAACAAATCACCGATTACGAAGGTTCGGGCATGAGCGTTATGGAACTCAGCCACCGCGGCAAGTGGTACGAACCCATCCACAACGAGTGTATCTCTCTCGTCCGCGAGCTGATGAACGTATCCGACGAATACGAAGTTCTGCTGCTGCAAGGCGGCGCGTCGACGCAATTCGAGTCCGTTCCGCTCAATCTCCTGAAAAAGGGCCGCGCGGATTATGTGGTGACGGGCAACTTCTCCAAAAAAGCGTACAAAGAAGCGATAAAATACGGCGACATCCGTCTTGTCGCCTCCTCCGAAGAGGCGGGCTACACCTACATCCCCAAGCTCACGCGCAAGGATTTCAGGGATGACATAGACTATGTCCACATCACCGAGAACAACACCATCTTCGGCACGAAGTGGAACTATGTGCCCGACTGCGGCGCGCCCCTCGTGTCCGATATGTCTTCCTGCATAATGAGCGAAGTCGCGGACGTGAACAAGTATGCCCTGATTTACGCCGGCGCACAGAAAAACCTCGCTCCCGCGGGCGTCACGCTCGTCATCGTGCGCAAGGATATGCTTGGCGGCGAAATGGCGGTCTGCCCCACGATGTTCAAGTACTCCGTCCACGCGGCGAACAACAGCCTTTACAACACCCCTCCCTGCTGGTCGATATATATGATGATGCTCAACCTGCGCTATCTCAAAAAGACGGGCGGCGTCGAAGCGGTGGAAAAGGTGAACCGCGAAAAGGCGGCAATGCTTTACGATTTCATCGACAATTCCTCTTTCTACACCAACAAGGTGAACCCCGAGGACCGTTCTCTTATGAACGTGCCCTTCGTCACTCCCTCCGCGGAGCTTGACGCGAAGTTCATCAAAGAGGCGGAAGGCCACGGGCTCGTGTCCCTCAAAGGACACCGTCTTGCCGGCGGTATGCGCGCGTCCATCTACAACGCAATGCCCGTGGAAGGCGTCAAGGCGCTCATCGACTTTATGAAGAAGTTCGAGACGGAAAACAAGTGAGGACGATATGGACATACTGAAACTCAACGCCATCTCCCCGCTTGCAAACGAAATACTCGCAGGTTACGACCTCGTCGACGAGAGCGCGGCTCCCGCAGGCATACTGGTCAGAAGCGCGAATATGGCGGAATACGACCTGCCCTCCTCCGTGCTCGCAGTCGCAAGGGCGGGCGCAGGCGTCAACAACATTCCCCACGCCGATTACGCAAAGCGCGGCGTGGTCGTCTTCAACACCCCGGGCGCGAACGCAAACGCGGTGAAAGAGATGGTCATCTGCGAGCTGCTGCTCGCCTCACGCAACCTCGTCGAGGGCGCGAAATGGGCGTCTTCCCTCACGGGCGACGATGTGGCGAAACAGGTGGAAAAGGGCAAGAAACGGTTTGTCGGTCACGAAATCCTCGGCAAAACGCTCTGCGTGCTTGGGCTCGGCGCGATAGGCAGAAAGGTCGCAGCCTCCGCGTACGCTCTCGGTATGGAAGTCAAGGGCTACGACCCCTATCTTTCCGACGCGGCGAAGGCGGAAATCCCCTTCGTCACCGTGTGCGCCTCCAAGGAAGAAGCGTATAAGGGAGCGCACTTCGTGTCCCTGCATATGCCCGCAACCGAAGAAACGAAAGGGATGATAAACGCCGACGCAATCGCCGCAATGGCAGACGGCGCGGTCATCGTCAACGCGGCGCGCGGAGAGCTCGTCAACGTCGAAGACGTGAAAGCGGCGATAGCGGGCGGCAAGGTGCACAAATACGTGTGCGACTTCCCCACCGCGGAAATCAACGACTGCGACGGCATAATCGCGGTGCCTCACCTCGGCGCTTCCACGGAAGAGGCGGAGGACAACTGCGCCGTGATGGCGGCAAACGAGCTGAAAGATTACATCGAAAACGGCAACATCGTCAACTCCGTCAACCTGCCCAACCTGAAAGCGGAGCTCACCTCGAAACACCGCGTCGCGGTGCTCGCGAAGGAAGGCACGCAGCTCGGAAAAGACGGGCTGTCTTCCACCGCAAAGGGTTACACCTACACTCTCATCGACACGGACGAAGTCGTCGACGCCGCCGCTCTCGAAGCGAAAGACGGCGTGATAAAAGTGCGCGTCATCAAGTGAGTTAATCTCACAACATAGTGTTAAACACTAAAAAAGCGGGGCATAAAACCCCGCTTTTGCATATCTTTACGTTTTCCGCCGTATGCTTATTCTTCGCTGCCGCGGACGTCGTTTCCGTCGTCGCTTGCGTCGGTGCGGCTTCTGTCGTCGCTTGCGTCGGCGCGGCTTCCGTCACGGCGGTCGTCGCCGAGCAGTTCGCCGCTGAGTTTTATTATCTCGTCGCCGTACTTTTCCTTACCGCGCCTGAGCAAAAAGGTGTGGAGATGATGCGCGCACGCAGCCGCCGCCGCTCCGAGCACGGACACGACGACTCCGCCCGCGACGACGGACCATTCCAGCACCATACACATCCCCAGCCCGAATATCAGAGTGCCCGCGACGCCGAGGGACAGCGACGCCGCGCGCGCGGTCGACGTTATCTTCGCATCCAGCGCACGCAGCTTGTCCATCTTCGTCGCGCTCTCTTTCTGCGGAAGATACTTGCCGCGTATGCTCTCTATCTCCCGCCTTTCGTCATCGGTGGGAGCGGAATAATCCAGTCTGAAACTTCCCTTTTTTTCGTCACCGTTCATTTTCTTTTTCTCCTTCGGAGGGACTTCCGCCGCGGACGCGGGCGCGAAAAGGAAAGAAACGGGCAAGAGAAAAAACCGCAAAGGGGAACGGACGCAATTAAAAAGAGGAAAGAAAAAGGACGGGTCGCCCGTCCTTTTCGCCGCATACATTCCTCCTCACCGGACATTCCGCGTCACTTGTTCCTCTCTATTTTTGCCGCCGCGATTCTCTCTTCCGCCGCGGCTTTTCTTTCTTTCGCTTCCGCTATCGCCGCGTCACGTTCCGCCTGCACCGCCTCCTTCCGCCGCGCAGACGAACTGCGCGTTTTCGCCTCTTCGAAATCGGCTTTGGACTCCGCTTTCACCGCTTGGAAATTCGCTTTGTCCACCTCGTGCTGTGCCCTCGCGTCCTCCGCCATATCGTGGAACGCCCTTGCAAAAAACGACTTCTTTTCCGACATAGTTTTTCTCTTTTAAGATGTTTATTTGTGTATTTTTACGGCATAAACTGCGCTTTCGTCAGTTTTCGTCCGCATTGCCGTTCAGCATACCGCCGCTGATGCGGAGTATCTCCGCGCCGTATTTCTTCTTGCCCGACGCGAACATCTTTTTGTAAACGAACCACGTCGAAACCATCATTCCGATGCCGACTGTTCCGAGCACGACTCCGAGCGGGAAGATGTCGCCGATGACCCCGAGGGCAAGACACATCCCCACCCCGAAAACGAGTGCGCTTACCGTGCCGTAAACGTATGCGAAGATTTCCGCGGGACGTTTTGCCTTTCTGTCGAGTTTGCGGAGTTTGTCGATGTCGGTCTCCTCGTGCACGCCGTATTCTTTGATGACGCGCTGTGCGTATTTTGTTTCTTTATCACCATTGAGCATATTCTGTGCCTCCTTTGCTCTTGATGGCTGCATTCTATGCCCGACTTGTTTGCGTTCGGTGAAAGTTTTGTTTGCATTCGGTAATTGTTTTGTTAATTTTTTGTAAAAGCCGCCGCGCCGCCCCCGCAATCCCGATTTCCGGTGAAATTTCGCCGGACTCTCTGCAATGTCAAACGTCAGGAAATCCCCGGTTTTTCTGCGGTATTAAAAACGGGTTCTCCGCCCCCGCAATCACGATTTACGGACAAATTGCTTTGCTTGGCGTAAAAACAGGGCCCCCACTAAAAAACGGCTTGGGCATTTTGAATGATTTAATTCATATGCCCACGGGGAAACCTCCGATGTTTGCAAAATTCATATAAACGCGCGCACTTATGCGCGCATCCCTTTTCCGCCAAAGACTATTCGACCACCACCCTCGCTATATGTTTGAGAGTGTTGTTCATAGGCGCGGATAGGGAAACGCCGCGGAGAAGTATCTCGCAGGGGTGTTCGCGGATTATGGCGGAAATGAGATTGAGCTCGGGCTTGTCGAAAAGGTCGATGACTTCCACGGGGCGGCGCACCGTCAGGTTGAGCAGCGCGTCGCGGGTGAGCGCAAGACGGTTTTTCGCCCCGTCCGTGCCCGTGATGAAAGAGGCTATATCGTATATGTCTCCCCCGCTTCCCGACGAAATGAGCCTCGTGGCAAGCGCCGCAAGTTCCTCCCAGTTTTCCATCAGCGGACGCAGGCGAAAATTGAGCAATCCGTCTATCGCGTAGTCTATCGTTTCGCCGAGGACGCGGCCGATTATGTTTTTTTCGTATTCGGTGTCAAAATGCACAAGCGAGCATATCAGCGCGCAATTTGCGTGGTTCAAGTCCATATTCTGCAATGACGAGAGAAAAAAACGCAGTTTGAGGAATACGAGAAACACCGTTTGGAGCACGTCGCGCACCTGCGCTTCGACTTCTTCCTGCATCTCGCATACGGAGGCGATGTAGACGAATACTCTGTCGCGGCTCTCCTCCACGGCGTACGACAGATGTCTGATGTTTTTCAGCTTGCCGAGTATAAACTCTATCTCCCTCCGAAACCCCTTGTCAATGCTAATGACGTTAGACCACATAAACACCTCGGCTATATTCTATGCAAATCTTGCGGAATTCTTACGGAATAATTGATTTGCTTTTTCTGAAGCCGTCCGCCGTGCTTTTAAAAAACCGCCGCAAAAGAAAAGGGATGCGCGCCCGCGCATCCCTTTTGAGTCGTGTTGCCGATTATTTACCTGCGTCCTTCGCGGTCGCGTTCGAGTTCCAGCACCGAGCAGCTGCCCGTCTTCGAATTGACGGATATCTCGTACTCGAACTCCCAGCCGTCCTCCGACCATCCCGTGACCTCCACCTTGTAGGTGTAATAACTGCTCTTCAAATCGCCTTCGAAATTGAAGCGGTCGTCTATTTCGCGGGTGGATTCCGCATAGAAATCGGTGACGCTGCCCGTGAAGCCGAAACGGTTCACCGCGTCGTTGTATGCAAATTCGGTTGCAATCTCCGCCGCTTCCGCCTTGGAATAGACGATTGAGTCTTTGGCATACGTCGCCGCCGAGCCGAACACGCCGCCGAGCACCGCGCCGATGATGACAAGCAGCGCGACGATTGAAAGCAGCCCCGCCAGCACGCGTTTCCATATGAGCTGGTGTTTTGCCTCTTTCACTTCTTTGGCGTCCGCTTCCTTTATGGGGGCGGGCTTGACTGCGAGAGCTTCGTCGTCGAGGAGAGTCGAAAGCGCCTTCGCCTTTGCGATTTCCTCTTGCACGAAAGCCTTTTCTTCTTCCGTAGCCGTACCTTCGCGGTAGTGTTTGAATGCGTCTTCGTAATTCATATTCAGTCCTCCAGAATTTCTTTGAGTTTCATCCTTGCCCTGTACATCAGCACTTTCACGTTCTGGACGGATTGCTCCGTTATGCCGGCTATCTCAGACACGGAAAGCTCGTCGAAGTAATAGAGAAGGATAACTTCGCGGTAGTTGTCTTTCAGCAGAGCTATGGCGCGGTAGAGAGCGCGGTATTCCTCGTCCTCTATGACTTTCTCGGCAAGGTCCGCCGTATCCGCCGCCATATTGTCGTGCACGGCGGAGAGCCTGCGGTTCTTTTTGAGATAGTCGAAGTATGCGTTGCGGCACACTTTCAGCAGCCAGAATTTGAAGCTCTCTTTCTCCTCGTCTATGCGGGTGAAAGCCTTGTAGAAAGACTCCGACACGATATCCTCGGCGAGCGCCTCGTCGTGGCACAGCGCCGCCACGTAAAGTTTCGCCTCGTTGTAGTATTTTTTGAAAAGTCTTTCTATCGCTTCGTTTTTCATTCGGTTCCTGCTTTCGATAAATATACGACCCCGCGACGCGTCGGTTACACGAATTTTAACATTTTTTTCGCGCCGTGCAAAGAGTCTGCCGCATTCTTTCGGCGATGCGCTCCGAACGTCCGCCGCCGCAAGCGGCATTTGACGGATACGGAACGCCCGTTAAAGCCCCGCGGGATGAAAAGGGGCGGTTTTTGGCGGTAAATTGTTGATTATTCGACAAAGTAATGATAATATACATATATGTGCGGACGCGCACACGCTTTGCGTACCGCGCATATGCCAGAGTTGGAAACTGCTTGCAGCAGGGAGGTTCTATGAAAGAGCAAGATTACATCGCCATCCTGAAAAAGATGACTTTGGAAGAAAAAGCCGCGCTGTGTTCCGGTCAGTCCTTCTGGACGACGGTGCCCATCGAAAAATACGGCATTCCTTCCGTACGTATGACCGACGGTCCTCACGGCATCCGCAGCGAGAAAGACAGCGTCGGCACCAATATAATGAGGGAGTCTTATCCCGCCACCTGTTTCCCGCCCGCGGTGACTTCCGCGAGCACCTGGGACCCCGACCTTCTCGAAGAGGTCGGAGCCGCAATCGCCGCCGAAGCGAAAGCGCTCGGCGTCACCACCGTACTCGGACCCGGCGTCAACATCAAGCGCTCTCCCCTGTGCGGCAGGAATTTCGAATATTTTTCCGAAGACCCGTACGTCGCGGGCAGAATGGGCGCGGCGTGGGTGCACGGCGTGCAGAAAAACGGCGTCGGAGTGTCGGTCAAACATTTCTGCGCAAACAATCAGGAACATCTCCGTATGAGCATTGACACCATAGTGGACGAACGTGCTCTGCGCGAAATTTATCTCTCCGCTTTCGAACACATCGTCAAGACGGAACAGCCCTCCACGGTGATGTGCTCCTACAACCGCCTGAACGGCACTTATCTTTCGGACAACAAGCGTATGCTCACCGACGTGCTCCGCGGGGAATGGGGCTTCGGCGGCATCGTCGTCAGCGACTGGGGCGCGGTGAATGACAGGGTCGAAGGCGTCAAGGCGGGTATGGATCTCGAAATGCCCGGCAACCGCGGCGCAAACGACAAAAACATCGTCAAGGCGGTCAAGGAAGGCACGCTCTCCGAAGAAGACCTCGACAAAGTCGCTCTGCGTATGATAAGGTTCGCGTTCGAGTGCAAGGCGCACGAGGACAAGACCGTCAAACCCGATTTCCGCGCGCACGACGCATTGGCGGCGAAAGTGGCTGCCGGCGGCGCGGTGCTGCTCAAAAACGAAGGCGGCATACTCCCCCTCTCTTCCGCAAAGAAAATCGCGGTCATCGGAGCGCTCGCAAAGACACCGCGCTTCCAGGGAGCGGGTTCCAGCCTCATCAATCCCACGAAGACCACGTCCTTCCTGCAAGCGCTCGACGCCGTGGGACAGAAGTACGAATACGCCGACGGCTACAAGCTCAAAGGCGACGGTTACAACGCGCGCCTTATGCGCGAAGCGGTCGAAATGGCGAAGGGCAAAGACGCCGTCGTGCTCTTCATCGGGCTTACGCCCGAGTTCGAGTCCGAGGGCTTCGACCGCAAGCATATGAATATGCCCGACGCGCACGCTATGCTCGTGCAGGAGATTGCGAAAGTCAACGAGAACGTCATCGTGGTGCTCTCCTGCGGCTCTCCCGTCGCGCTTTCGGAAGTCGAACCCGACGCCAAAGCAATCCTCAACCTCTATCTCGGCGGTCAGGCTTCCGGCAAAGCGGCATACAACCTGCTTTACGGCAAAGTCAATCCTTCCGGCAAACTTGCCGAAACGTTCCCCCTGAACAACGGCGACAACATCGTCGCGCGCTACTTCCCGATGGGACCCAGAAGCGTACAGTACCGTGAAAGCGTTTATGTCGGCTACCGCTACTACGAGGCGGCGGAAAAACCCGTGATGTATCCTTTCGGCTACGGGCTCTCCTACACTTCTTTCGAATACTCCGACATCAGGCTCTCCGCTTCCGACATCGACGAAGGCGAGCCTCTCACCGTCACGTTCAAGGTCAAGAACACGGGCGACCGCGACGGTGCGGAAGTCGCACAGCTTTACGTCGCAGACGTCCAGAGTGCGATTTTCCGTCCGAAAAAGGAACTGAAAGGCTTCAAAAAAGTGTTCCTGAAAGCGGGCGAGGAAAAGGAAGTTTCGCTCACGCTGGACAGCCGCGCATTCTCTTACTACAACGTGCTCATCAAGGACTGGCACATCGAAAGCGGCGATTTCGACATCCTCGTCGGTGCGTCTTCCGCCGATATACGCCTGAGCGCGACGGTGAACGTCAAATCCGCAAGGCCCGACGCTCCCGTCCCCGATTACCGCACGACGGCGCCCTATTATTACGACCTGACCGAAACCAACGAGCAGAAACGCACAGTTCCCGTCGAACAGTTCGCGGCGCTGTACGGCGCTTCGGTCGTGGACAACGTGCCTTACGCCAAGGGCGAGTTCGACGTCAACAGCAGCGTAAGCGACGTTTCCGTGTCGGGAGTGGGCAAGTTCCTCTACAACATCATCACTTTCGGCGTCGGCATTATGGCGGGCAATTCCACCAACAGAGAAATGCTGGTGCGGTCCGCGATTGATATGCCGCTGCGCGCTTTTATGGGCTTTACGGGCGGCGTACTCTCTATGGAAAGCGTACAGGGGCTCGTGGATATGTGCAACGGCAAGAAGGGAGGCTTCGGCCGCTTCTGCAAAGGTTTCCGCAAGGACAAGGAGCTGGAATCCTACATCCTCGACGTCAAGAAAAAAGGCTGACGGAACGACCCGCATTTGCGGGTCGTTTTTTTGTCCCTTCTCCGCCCGCGGGACGAAAGGCGGCCGCGAGTCCGGAATCCGCGCCCCGTTTGCACGGGCGGAGTCCCCTCTCTCCCCTGAAACTCACAGATGCGGTTTTTATGTAATAATAACCGTTATCCGAAGATAATAACACTACAAAAACGCGCGCGTGTGCGTTTATGTCCCAACACCTCGGAAACATATGAAAATCCGCTCGATTTTTTCTTGACTTGCGGGGTGCAAAGTAGTATATATTTGCGTTAGCGACAATATGTGTATGCGCACGGGCGCGCGTCACACCTCCGGGGAGGAAGCAAAATGGCGAAATTCAGGAAACCGACACCCAAACAGGTTCTTCACGTATCGAGGTTCTATCTCTTTCTGACCATCCTCGCCTTTATACGCGCACTGTCGGCATATGTGTTCATAGTCCCCAACGGGTTTGCTCCGAGCGGAATTACGGGTCTTTCCTCGCTGCTTTACAATATGGTGACCAGGCTCAGCGACAGCGCGACGGTTGTGGCGATATTCGACCCCTCAATCACCGCTTTCGTCCTCAACATCCCGCTGTTCATCGCCGCTTTCGTGGTGCTGGACAGAAAATTCGCCTTCAACACCTTCTTCACCGTCACGGTATATTCCGTCTTTATGGCGGTGTTTTCCATAGTGGAATTTCCGCAGTACACCGCAGGGGACCCCGAAAGCGGATACAACCTGCTCGCCTCTCTCGCGGGCGGCGCTCTCGCGGGCATAAGCCTCGGCTTTATGCTGCGCTACAACACCTCCCTCGGCGGCACGGACGTCATAGGCAAGCTCATTTACGCCAAAAACCCCGTCGCCGACGTGCAATGGCTCATATTTATGTGCGACTGCATCATAGTCATTGCCGCGGGCGGACTCGGCGTCATAGACATCGTTCAGGGCAACGTGACGGACACCAACGTCATCCTCACCCTCGTGCTCTCCCCGATGATTTACTCTTTCATCTCGCAGCTGACGACGTCGCAGGTGGCGGACGTGCTGCAATCGGGCTTCCAGTCCTCGTTGGTGTTCAACATCATTTCGGACAAGCACAACGAAATCGCCGAGCACATCACGAGCGAAATGCACCGCGGCGTCACCATTATGGACGGCATAGGCTACTATACGGGAGAGGAACACAAAGTGCTCGTGTGCGTGGTGCGCCGCAAACAAATCAACACCGTCAAACGCATAGTGCAGGAATGCGACCCCGCCGCGTTCACTTTCATCACGAAAGCGCGCGAGGTCAAGGGCAACGGCTTTGCACCTCCCGCCGACGCGCAGTACTGAACGGCAGCACGTTCCTTATACGCAAAAACGGAAACCGCCGCAATTTGCGGCGGTTTTATTTAGGTTTTATTTGTCGGTCGCGTCCAAACCCTTCGACGGGAAATCCCCGCAAACACGCCCCTGCCGCGGAGCGCACGCGGGTCAAAACAATAGCTGCGCCCCGTCCGCGTCGCAAAGTACCCGAAGGTTTTCAGAATTCGTAATCCACGGACACGCTGCTCTCCACAACCGAATGCACGTGTTTTTTCACTACGGAAACGTGATATTCGTTCTTCTGATAATTCGCCATATCCCAGAAACTGTCGAAGGTCACTTCCAGCACCATATCGTAACTGCGCGGGCTGTGCAGCGCGTCTATGCCTGCGGAAAGACTTTTCACTTCGGGCACTCTGCCCACCATCGACTCGAACACTTCCTTTGTTTTCGCCAGCACGTCTGCGTCGGGCTGTGCGAACTTATAACATACGATGTGTTTGACCATATCTTCCTCCGGATTTTTTATTGATTATACCCCGTCCGCTCCCCTTTTTCAACCGTAACGGAACATTTGCCCGTTGCAACGCCGCCCCCTATGGTTTATAATTTCGGAGGAGGAAAATATGCTTGCCTGCACTTACGTTGCGGAAAACGATTTCCGCCTGCTTCAAAAACCGGTCCCCGAACTCGAAGAAGACACGGACGCCATAGTCCGCGTCACTCTGTCAAGCATCTGCACCAGCGACCTGCACATTATGCACGGCAGCGTGCCGCGCGCGGTCAAAGGCGTCACGGTCGGACACGAAGCGGTGGGCGAAGTCGTGCGCACGGGAAAGAAGGTCGCCAAAGTGAAAGCGGGCGACCGTGTGTCCGTGAATGTGGAAACTTTCTGCGGCGAATGCTTTTTCTGCAAGCGCGGCTGGGTGAACAACTGCACTCTCCCCGACGGCGGATGGGCATTGGGATGTCGCATAGACGGAATGCAGGCGGAATACGTCCGCGTCCCGCACGCGGACTGCGGACTGACGGTCATCCCCGACGGCGTCACGGACAGACAGGCTCTGCTCACGGGCGACATACTCGCGACGGGGTTCTGGGCGGCGAAAATAGCGGACATAGAAGAGGGGGCGGACGTGCTCGTCGCGGGCGCGGGTCCGACAGGGATATGCAGTATGCTCTGCGCTCGGCTGAAAAATCCGAAACGCATCTTTATCTGCGATATTGACGATGTCAGACTGCGTTTCGTGCAACAACATTATCCTTTCGCGATTCCGCTCCGTTCCTCGGAAGTCCTCGGCGTATTGCGTGACGTATGCCCTCACGGAGGAGCGGACAGCGTGATAGAAGCGGCGGGCACTCCCGCGTCTTTCCGTCTTGCGTGGGAGGCGGCGCGTCCCAACGCAACCGTCGCAATCGTCGCAATGTACGACGGCGCGCAGACCCTGCCGCTGCCCGAAATGTACGGCAAAAACCTGACGTTCAGGACAGGCGGAGTGGACGGCTGCGACGCGGAAGAGATACTCTCTCTCATCGCGGCGGGAAAGCTGGACTCTTCCGCTCTCGTCACACACACATTCCCTCTCGCGGACGCCGCGGCGGCATACGACCTGTTTGCCTCAAAACGCGACGGCGTGATGAAAGTGGCGCTTGACTGCACCGCCCGCTGACAAGGAGGAAAATACCGTGGCACTTTCCGTCAACAGCAAAATTCGCGAACTTCTGGAAAACCCCGCGCTCGTCACGCTCATAGACAGGCTCGTGCCGGGGCTCACCTCTCATCCGCTCATCGGCGTGGCGAAGAATTTCACGCTCGCAAAATGCGCAAAACTTCTGCCCGACGTGCTCACTCCCGAAGTGATGGAAAAAATCCTCGACGCTCTCGCAAGCGTCGCCGGCGGTGCGGCTGAAACGCACGCCGCTTCCGCGCCGCCTGCCGCGCGTGTGTACGACTTCGACGAGATAATCGGGCGCGAGGGGACGAATTCCGTCAAATACGACGCCGCCCCCGTGCTCAATCCCCTGCTTCCCGCGGATTTTGTCCCGATGTGGATTGCGGATATGGATTTCGCCGTTGCCGAACCCATACGCGAAGCGATGAAAGCCAGGATAGACAGAAAGATACTCGGATACAGTATGCCGCTCTCCGCGGACTACTATATAGCCGTGATGGATTATCTGAAAAGACACCACGGACACAAACTCGACTTTGACGAAATCGTGTTCAGTTCCGGCGTCATAACGGCAATGAAAGCCGCCGTGCAACGCTTTACGTCGGAAGGCGACGGCGTAATCATAAATACGCCGTCGTATATGCCGTTCGACGCAAGCGTGAAACAGTTCGGGCGCACGCCGCTTTATTCCCCGCTCGTCAACACCGACGGATATTTCACCTTCGATTACGCCGACATCGAGCGCAAGGCGAAAGACCCGCGCACGAAGATGTTTTTCCTGTGCAATCCCCACAATCCGACGGGACGCGTATGGCGGGAAGACGAACTGCGCCGCGTTGCGCAAATATGCTTCGACAACGGAGTCTTCGTGTTTTCGGACGAAATACACTGCGACATCACCCGCGCGGGACAAAAGCACATCCCGCTCGCGGTGCTCTATCCCGAACGCAAGGATATTCTCACCGCCACCGCCCCCAGCAAAACCTTCAACCTTGCCGGCAACCAGTTGGCAAACCTTCTGTTCCACGACAAGGAACTTGCGCAGGAATGGCGTATGGCGCGCTACTGCGGCGAGCCGAATCCCCTGTCGCTGGACGCCTGCGTCGCCGCATATACGCTTTGCGACGACTGGCTGGAACAGATGAATGCCTACGTCGACGAAAATTTCCGCTATATGCAGCGCTATCTCGCAGCTCACCTTCCGCAGGCAAAATTCCGCATCCCGGAGGGGACCTATCTCGCCTGGACGGATTTGCGCGCGCTCGGTCTTTCGGACGCAGAACTCAAAGACAGAATATCCCGCGCGGGGCTTTTCCTGGAATACGCTGACGACTTCGTCCGCGACGGCGACGGTTTCGTACGGATGAACCTTGCCTGCCCGCGCTCCGTCCTCTCGCGTGCGCTGAAAATATTCTGCGAAGCTCTCGGCGGCACTTCCGAGGAGCTTTGGACGCCGCCCTCAGATTCCGCGCCGCGGTCAGCTGGCGTCGACGGCACACCCGATGACGACGTTGCAAAACCGTCCGCCAAAGAAGGTCGCCGAGGGCTTGCCGCTCTCTTCCGCAAAAAATAAAGGCATTTCCGGAAATGCCGGTTTTGCCGCAAAAGCAGGTTTAATATGAAATTTCGACATAATAAAACCCTATTTAATGTGACGATGAAAATCGGACTTGCCTTTGCCTTCTGAAACGAGAAAATTTTCAGGAGGTCTAAAATGAAATACGAAACAATCAATCCCGACACTTGGAAAAGGCGGGAACTTTTCAGATATTACATCGACAATCTGCGCAACGTGATGAGTCTGACGGCAGATACGGACGTCACGCGGCTGGTCGGATTTGTCCGCGCGCACGGGCTGAAATTCTACCCCGCAATGATATGGGTCGTGTCGAAGGCGGTCAACTCGCGCGAAGAATTCAGATACGGCTGGGACGGGGACGGCAACCCGATACGTTGGGATTTCGTGTCCCCTTACTATGCCGATTTTCACAAGGAGGACGAGTGTTGCGTCAAGCTGGTGACGGAATACTCCGACGACCTGTACGACTTCCACGCGCGTTTTATCGCAGACAGAGAAAAGCATCGAAATCTTCGGGGCTTCGCGGCGGAAAACATACCGCCCAACACTTTCGACGTATCCTGTCTTCCGTGGATAAAGTACAATAGTTTCGACATCCACGTTTTCGACGAGGGCAAATATCTCGCGCCCGTCGTGACGTGGGGCAAGTACGAAACGTCGGACGGCAAAACGCTTCTGCCCTTGTCAATGAACATACACCACGCCGTCGCGGACGGCTGGCACCTGTCGCGTTTCTTCTCGGACGTGCAGGACATAATCGACGCTCTGTAACCGGCAAAGGAGGAAAACAAGGTGAAGCGTTGCATTGTCTTTGCCGGAACGGTCTTCAAAATCTAATCAGGAGGAAAACAAAATGACTGTTCCGGAAACAAGAATATATCCCCGCAAAGGGGACAACACCATCGTCTATCTCAAAAACGTAGTCAGAAATCCCGCCATCGAGGTCGGAGATTATACGTTTTACAGCGATTACGTCAACGACCCGCGCGATTTCGAAAAAAACAATGTGCTCTACCACTATCCGGTCAACGGCGACAAACTGAAAATCGGAAAATTCTGTTCCGTCGCCTGCGGAGTCAAGTTTCTGTTCAACAGCGCAAACCATTCGCTGAAATCGCTCTCGACTTATCCGTTCCCGATTTTCTACGACGAATGGACGCACGGACTTGACGTAAAAGACGCGTGGGACAACAAAGGCGATATCGTAATCGGCAACGACGTATGGATAGGCTATGAAGCCGTTATTCTCGCGGGTGTTACCGTAGGCGACGGAGCGATAATAGGAGCACGTGCATTGGTCACGAAAGACGTCTCGCCCTATACAATTGTAGGCGGCGTCCCCGCAAAACCCATCCGCAAGCGCTTTTCGGACGAAAAAATATCCGCTCTTCTGCAATCGGAATGGTGGAATCTTGCGCCCGACGAAATCGCAAACCTCATTCCGTCCATACAACGCGGCGACCTCTCCGCCCTGCCGACAAAAACGTGAAATGCGGCACAAACAATACGGCACATTTCTAATGTATGCGCCTCTCCCATCGGCAAACTCCCAAATAATGTTTGCGAAACGCGCTTTTCCTGCGCATCACACAAGAAAATTCCCGCTCGGCGAGCGGGAATTTTCTTGTGGAGAGTGTCTCCTTTGTACGGACATTGAGTTTCAGATTAAGTGCGACGCCTAAGTAACCCACGGCAAAAAATAATACGAACCCGTTTCTAGGGTTCGTATTATTCCCTGATGGCGGAGGCGGAGGGATTCGTAAGGAGCGCCTGTCGCGACGGAACAGCGGAGAGCCGCGTGTTAATCTGCGTACGGCGTCACGCATAGCGGCGAACAGCGTCAGCCTCGGGTTCTGAATCGCTCCGCTCGTGCTATGGAAAATCCCACTCGCCGAGTGGGATTTTTCTGGCGGAGGCGGAGGGATTCGAACCCCCGTGGCGTTGCCGCCAAATGGTTTTCAAGACCACCTCGTTATGACCGCTTCGATACGCCTCCGTAATTTGCGCGCATAATGGATTATAGTTTAACGGCGTAAGGTTGTCAACCCGACGGGTCTAACTGCAACAGTATGCCGCCGAAACAAAACGCACGCCGCGGCATTTGCCGCGGCGCAACCTTTTCCTTTACACTTCTTAGCAGTGCAGAAGCGCTGTATCCACCGTTCGGGGACATCCGCCGCCGCGCCGTGCGCCGCAAACGGAACACTTCCCGCACTGCCCTGCCGTAACGCTTATTTTTTGAGTTCGGCGAGGAATTCCTCGATTTTGTCGAGAGCGGTCTTGATGGCTTCCACGGAATAGGCATAGGAAATGCGGATGAAATCCTTGCCGCTCTCACCGAACGCTCCGCCGGGGACGACTGCCACGTTTTTGGCTTCGAGCAGCGCATATGCAAACTCTTCGCCGTCCATACCCGTGGACTTCACGCAGGGGAACGCATAGAAAGCGCCTCTCGGCTCGAAGCAGGTGAGCCCCATGGCGTTGAGTCTGTCGACGAGGTATCTTCTTCTTTCGTCGTACTTGGAGCGCATTTCTCTGACTTCCGCAAAATCGTCCGCGAAAGAGGTTTCGAGCGCGGCGAGCGCGGTATACTGCGCTGCGGTGGGCGCGCACATTATGCCGTACTGATGGATTTTGTAAACGACGTCGATGATGGGTTTCGGCGCGCAGATGTAACCGAGACGCCAGCCCGTCATAGCGAACGCTTTGGAGAAGCCGCTGAGCACTATGGTGCGCTCTCTCATATTCCCGATGGAAGAAATCGAGCAGAATTTCAGCCCGTTGTAAACCAACTCGCCGTAAATTTCGTCGGAGAAAACTATAAGGTTGTTCTCTTCGATGACGGGAACGAGGGCTTCGAGGTCCGCTTTCTCCATTACGCCGCCAGTGGGATTGTTGGGGAAGGCGATGAGGATGGCTTTCGTCCTGGGGGTGATTGCCTTTTTCACTTCCTCGACATTAAGCTTGAACTCGTCCTCGATGTAGCACTTGACGCTGACGGGAGTCGCGCCGGTGAGAGAAACCAGCGGCGCATAGCACACGAAGCAGGGTTCGGGAATGAGCACTTCGTCGCCGGGGGCGCAAACTGCCCTGAACGCGGCGTCGATACCCTCGGACGCGCCGACGGTAATGATTATCTCGCTGGCGGGGTCGTAATGCACGCCGATAAACCCGTCGAGATACTTGCTTATCGCCTTACGCAGCTCCATAAGACCCGCATTGGCGGTATACTGCGTCTTGCCCTGCAATATGCTGTCTATACCCGCCTGGCTGAACGCCTTGGGGGTGATGAAGTCGGGCTCGCCCACGCCGAGAGAGATGCAATCCTTGCGGGTTGCGGCAATCTCGAAGAACTTTCTTATGCCGGAGGGCTTCATATCTCTTGCTACGGGATTGAGAACTTTTGCGTAATCTATCATAATTCACCTCTTACCGTTTATGAAAAAATTTTAGCACGGAATGATTTACTTTTCAACTATTTTTTCATTTTCCCGACATATAAATAAAAAGCGGCGGTCAAAGTGCTGACGTACGTCGGAGCGGAACGCGCCGAAAATCCGCACCCGCGGCGGACTGACACGGCAAGCCCGCATAAGTGCGGCGGCGACGGATAGAAAACGTGCCCTGCGGCACAATAAAAGCGACGTCGGATTGTCCCGCGCTTGAACTCGCCGCGGCGGCGTGGTAATATATATACGTCAAGAGGTGTAATATGAGAAAAATGATTTCCATTATAGGCGACAGCAAAATCGACGAAGGCGGACTGAAATACCGTATGGCGTTCGAAACGGGCAAGGCGCTTGTCGACAACGGTTACCGCGTGGCTTCGGGCGGACTCGGCGGCGTGATGGAAGCCGCATTCCTCGGAGCGAAATCCTCAAAATTTTACACAGAGGGCGACACCGTCGCGATACTCCCTATGTTTGACCGTACGCTTGCAAGCGACGCGGCGGACATCGTCGTTGCGACGGGGCTGGACATCTACCGCAACGTCATAGTGGCAAACTCCGACGCCGTAATCGCAATAGGCGGCGGCGCAGGCACCCTTTCGGAAATGACGAATGCGTGGCCGCTCAAAAGACTTATGATAGCTTTCTCCAACGTGGACGGATGGAGCGCAAAGGTCGCCGACACGCGGCTGGACCACCGCATCCGCTATCCCGAAATCGAAGAGGACAGGATTTTCGGCGTGACTTCCGCGGACGAAGCGATGGCGGTGCTGGAAAAGTATCTCAACCTCTACACAGGCACTCATTCGGGAATAAAACGCGGCGACTGAAAGAAAGGACGAGCAACAAAAAGAGCGGTTCAACCGCTCTTTTTTCATAATAAAACCGTTATTGCGTCATTATGACGGATTTTCGTCCGCACGCCGCAGTATCAAAGCAAAGTTTCTTCTTCACCGTCGGAGGGGGCAAAGTTGCTGTCCGTACCGCTCTTGTGCGGAGCGCCTTTGTCGCCGTTTTCCTCCGCAAGCCTTGCGGCGATGAGTTCGAGCATTTCGTTGGTTTTCAGACTCTGCTTGCCCGCAAAACGCAGATAGCCGTCAACGGGCGCGCCCGCCTTTTCCCTGTAAAAGGATTCGAACAGCGCCTTGTTGAGTTTCTCGCGCGATTTCCTTGCCTCTACCAGTTCTTCGAGCACGAAAATGAGCCAGCGTGTGATAAACCACCATATCGCCGCCCCAAGACAGCCGACAATCATAGCAATGAAGAAAGTCCACACGGCTGCGCCCGCGTCCTGCTCTCCCAACGCGACGGCCTGAATGACCGCGTTGATAAATACCAGCAGGACAATAATCACGGTCAGCGCGGTAAACAGCTTCCTCGCGGTCGAACACCACTTTTCCGAATTCATAACAATCCTCCCTTTCCGCACTCCGCAAAGAATGCGTTTATTGATAAGTATATGATAACGTATGTTATAAGCCGTGTCAATATCAATATTTTTCTTTCGTTCGGAATATAAATGCTTTCCTGCGGGATTGCCGCGCTTTATCCGCTTGCGGAGGGACGCTCCACGCTCTCCTTTCTCGCAGCGCCGAAAACCGTCCGCCGTTTTCCGAAAGGCAGCGCCCGAGCGCGGAACCGTCCGCCCCGCACGCCCCGCGGCACGGGCACAAAACGCCTCGTCAGGTGACGGAAAAGGATAAAAAACAAAGTAAAACAAACGAAAACTCCGCCCGTCGGGCGGAGTTTTGATAAAATGCGTCTCAATGTCCGCTTACTTTATCTTGTTCATCGCAACGTCGTATGCCGCCGCGGTCGCGTTCGCTATTCTGCCGACCTTTTCGGCGTCGCCGACCACAAACAGGTTCTTGACTTTGCCTTCCAGCTCCTTGGCAAGTTTGTTGACGGGACGCGCTCCGAGAGAAAGCACGACGGCGTCTGCGTCCACTCTGCTCTGCGCCTTTGTCTTCACGTTTTCCACAAGCGCGCCTTTTTCGTCTATGGCAACGAGCTTTGTGGACAGCAGGAACTTCGCCCCCGCCTTTTCGAGTTTGGGCATTGCGTCGTCGAGGTGCTGGAACCAGGTGCCGGGAGCAACGGTGTCAGCCATTTCGACAAAGGTCAGCTTGTTGCCGCCTTCTGCAAGCAGTTCGCCCGTTTCGAGCCCCGTCATACCCGTGCCTATGAGCGCGACTTTTTTGCCTTCGAGTTTTACGGAACCGTCGAGTATCTGGGTGGTGGTGAATACATTCGCGCCGTCCGCGCCCTTTATGGATTTGGGACGCACGGCAACAGCACCCGTCGCGACTATGACCGCGCAGGGATTGAGCGCCGTAACGTTCCCGACCGTGGCTTCCGTGCCGAGACGGATGTCCGCGCCGTAAAGCCTCGCGTTGGTTTCGAGGTCCTGCGAACACCAGCCTATCTTTTCTTTCTTGGGTCCTTTGTCGGCGAGATTTATCTGCCCGCCGCACTCGTTTTCTTTCTCGAACACCACGGGTTTGAAACCGCGTCTGCCGAGTATCTCCGCCGCCGTAAGCCCCGCGACGCCCGCGCCGATTATCGCCACCGTTCTTCCGCCGCCGTCCTTGGGCAGGTTGGCAAATCTCTTTTCTTCGCCGAGAGTGGGATTGACCGAGCAACAGCCGTGTTCGCCGACATAGGCGTGCTCCATCATACTCTCGATGCAGTAAAGACAGTTGATGCAGCGTTTGATTTCGTTCGCTCTGCCCGACTGCGCTTTCTCCGCCCAATGCGGGTCGGCGATGTGGGGTCTGCCGAGGGAAACGAAATCCTGAATGCCGCGCTCCAGCTGCTCTTCCGCCTGTTCGGGCGAACGTATGACGTTGGCGGCGAGGACGGGAATGGTCTTGACCTCTTTCTTGACCGCTTCCGCCATATAAGCGCGCCAGCCGCAGTCGAACGAAGTGGGTTCGAGCCAATAATTGTAGGTGTCGTAGGCGGCGGAGGAAACGTCAATCGCGTCCACGCCCATATCCTCGAACGCCTTTGCGTATTTCACGCCCGTGGCAAGGTCGTAGCCTTTGCCGGGTTTGCCTATCTCGGCATAGCACTCGTCGACGGTAAGACGGATGACAACGGGATAATCCTTGCCGCACTTTTCGCGGATGCCCTCGATGATTTCCTTGATGAAGCGCATCCTGTTCTCGAAACTGCCGCCGTACTCGTCCGTGCGGGTGTTGGTGTTGGGGCTGAGAAACTGCTGCAACAGATAACCGTGCGCCGCGTGCAGCTCCACGCCGTCCACGCCCGCCGCCTTGCATCTGACCGCCGCGTCCACGAACTGGCGGATGAGTTTCTTTATCTCGCGGTGGGAAAACGCCCTGACGTGACCGCCCGACACCTTGCTGGGCTCGCATTTGGAAGGACCGGGCGACGCGAAGACCAGCCCTTTGTCCACCATTTTGCGGCCTATGCCCGGCGCGATTTTGTAGACAAGTTTGGGGAAGGATTTGCAGACCTTGCTGCACATATTGGTGAGCGGCACCATATGTATCATAATGCCGATGTTCTGTCTGCCGGGGTGATGCAGCTGCACGAAAAGTTTTGCGCCGTGGCGGTGTATTCTGTCGGCAAACTCACGCATCGGCTCGATGTGATAATCGTGGGACATTGCCAGCTGATTGAACGCCGCCGCACCGTGGTCGTCGTTGACGCGGGTGATTTCGGTGATGATAAGCCCCGTGCCGCCCTTGGCGCGCTCCTCGTAATAATCCATAAGCATTTCCGTGGGTTTCCCGGAAGGCTCGCCGAAGCCCATCATCATAGGGGGCATAACTATACGATTCTTGATTTCGCAGCTGCCTATCTTCATAGGCGAAAACAGCATTTTGTATTCCATCATATTCTCCCTTAACTCCGTCCGCAAAACTCAATGAGCGCAAGACGTAATGTTTATCGTTAAAAAAACGCGCGTTAAACTCACTTTACGCGCTTATAGTTGCCCGTCAGCGCGGCGAGTTGCATTTCGAAAGGCATATCGCCTTTGTGCAGTCCTCCGGGCAGCACCGTCTCGATGAGCTCGATGACGGTGTCGTCCTCGCTTTTGCCGACGTATGCGTATCTGACCTTTGCGCCCGCGCTCTCGAACGAAGCGGCTTGCAGCACTTTCAGCCCTTCTTCCTCGACGTGCGCTATCGCCGCGTCAAGGTCCTTGACGTTGTATTCGATGTGGTGAATCATCTCTCCGTGGTTGCGCAGAAAAGTCGTATAAATGTTTTCGTCGCCCTGCGGATAAATGAGTTCTATCGCCGTGTGCCCTTTCCCGCCGAAATAAAGAGTCACGTTGCAGTTGCGCTTCTCTCCGCGGTAAGTCATATCGAGAGGGGTGTCGTAAGCGAGTTCGTACCACTTGTCAATGCCGAAAAGGCGGGAATAATGCTCTTTCGCCGCCTGCAAATCCCTGACGACTATGCCGACGTGACCTATTTTGCCGAATTTCATATTGCTCTCCTTGTTCCGCGGCGCGCCCGCGCCTTCCGCGCGCGCGTCACATATCGTTTAACAGTTTACCATATCGCCGCCCGCAAGTCAACGGCGGAAACGGGCGCGGGAACAGCTTTCAGCGGAATTCGCGCTCCGCAAGCGGCTCCCCGCATCGGCACACGACGGATTTACGCCACGCCTTATGCAAAACGCCCCGTCCTTTGCGGAACGGGGCGCATTAGTTTTACCAGGCCATACTGTCGTCGAAATCGATGAGAGTGGGGTCGACGGGTTTCTCCTGCAACACGGAAGTCATATACTTGTTCACCTGCTCGCGCATATCGCGGCGGGAGATTGTGCGGCAGTCCATCAGGTCCTGCTGCACCCATATGAACTTGACATTGTGTTCGCGCGCCTGGTCGTCGAACACACCGTTGAGCCCCGCCATTCCCTTGCAGGAAATCTGGTCGTACATTATGACCATATCCGCGTTGTACTCTTCGACTATACGCCACAGTTCGTCCACGACGTTGCGGTAGCCGCCCTTGGTATGCTTGCGCATCGTCACGCGCTGATAGGTCTTGGCGAGGTCGTGCAGGGACTCTTCCTTGTCCTCGGTGTCGAACATCAGGTAGGAAATCATCGTTTCCATATCCATAACGACGTTGATGCCCCAGCAGTTTTCCAGCCACGCGGCAAAGTTGGTGTAGTAGTTTGCGGGGCAGGACCAGACGATGGCGCGGTGACGCATTTCTTTGGACACGGGGGTCTTTTTCTCGTAGGCTTTGAGCATAATCTTGTTGACCTTTTTGTCCACCTTGCCGAAGCGCTTGTCGAAGCCGCCGCTGAGGTGGAAGTAATAAAGCCTGTAAAGCCAGAAATTCGCGCCCGTGAGCTGGGGATACTTTGTCTTGTTAATCTCCCATTTCTGGAGTTCATACTCCGTTTCTTTGTTGTAAACCTTCATTGCGGCGAAATACGCGTCCCAATCGAACTTTTCGCCCGTCTGCTCTTCTATGAACTTTATGCAGCCCTTTATCTCTTCCAGAGCGTACTCCTGCACCTCTTCTTCGGTGTATCTGAGCGGAATGTTGAGGCAGTACGAAGGCAGTCTGAAACGCCTTTCCTGGAAGGACGTCGTCATTATGCTGCCGTCGCAGGGCATATTGCAGGTGATGAAGCATTTGCCGAACTTCGGGAAGTCGTCGCATATCGCGACGCCCGCCTCGCCCGACGGCAGCGGACAGACGTCCGCGGGCACGCCGTAGTTCTCCACCACGTCGAGATACGGAGGAACTATCTGCTGGTCGACCATCGAGGACAAGAAGATGGGCATCGTCTGCACGGGGATGCCGATGAGGTTCGGGAAGCCCGCCATTATCTCCATCGGGATGAGCTCGTCCATACACACTATCCTGTCCGACAGCTTGTTGGGACCGTGCAGTTTTTCGTCCGCGCGGAAGCTCGTGCCTATGATGACCGTCGCGTGTTTGACAATCATATTGAAATGGAGATGCGCCATTCTGAGCTGCGGTCCCCTGAGCCCCTGCAAATGCCTGTCGACAAATGCGGGCACGGTGAGATAAGAGCTCATCCATCTGTATCTCCACAAACCTTTCACTACGGAAACGGGCTGTCTGAACACGAATTTCAGGATGTCTTTCCAGTTGACGAGCCACCTGTAAAAGTCGTACATCGTGTCCCTGAACCCGCGCCACTCTCTGTGTTTGAGCACCGCGTCCTTGTCGCGGTAAAGTTTTCCGAGTCCTGCCATTATTTCTTCCCCTTCTGAATTCTCTTGATTTCCAGGCTTTCCACGAATGCCTGAACTCGCGTGCGCAGCTGCCCCGACCCGCTTGCGGTATACTGCCTGTCTATCGAAACCGCGGGTATGTTGTAGTCGCTCTGCATTATGTGGCTCGCGAGCGCGCGCTCATAGCCCCAGTATTCGCAGAATTTGAGCTGCTCGTAAATGACGCCTTCCGCGTGATAATCCCGCACGAGCCCGGCAACGAAATCGCGGCGGTTCTGCACCTTTTCCTGGCTCATAAAGCGCGGGCACTGGCTCGTTTTGAGATAATGCAGACATATCTGCGTCAGCACGTCGTCGGTGTCGTTGAGCTCGATTACGTCGCGCCCCGGCATAGTCCCGAAACAATATCTGTCCGCCACGACCAAAGCCCCCGCGTCCTCGATTTGTTTCGTGAAATCGGGGTCGTCCATTTCGCTGCCCACCACGACGACTTTGGCGCGGAACTTCTTCTTTTCGTCGGGCACTCTGGTTTTGAGCTCTTCCAGAGTTTCTTCCAGCTTGTCGATTATCTCCTCCTTCGGGCAGCAGTACGTCGCGACGGAAAGCACGTGATATTCGTACCCCGTAATGCGCGGATTGTCTTCCTTGCGGTAGTCCCCTATCGCACGCATAACGCGCGCCACGCGGTTGTGCATCTCCACCGCCTTGCGGAGCGACTCGTCGCTGACGTCCGCGCCGTAGACCTCGTGCAGCCTGTCCAGCACTTTCATCCTTATCTGGTTGACGTAATGTTTCAGCCCGTGTTCCGTAATCTTGAAAGGCGCGTCGATGATGGTGACGAAAAACTTGTCGTTGGGCACGAGTTTCAGAATCTCGAAATGTTCGAGAGTGCGGTTCATCTCGCTGCACGTTTCCGAGCCCATCAGGCAGGACAGGAAGTTGTAGCCGCCCTCAATGCCGCGCTCCAACAGCGCCTTGCTGAAACCGCACAGGAAACTCGACATATAATACGTCGCGATGTCCATCGAACCCGTGCGCGGCGCGCGCAGGCGCACCGAAAAACAGTTGTCCACGTTGAGCAGGACTTCGGGCATAAAATAGCAGGTATAGCCCACGGCGAGTCCGCCCTTGTCTATCGCCGCTTTGACGGCGTCGTTGTGCGCCGTTTGCAGCAGATTTTCGAAATAAATCAGATGCTTTAAGTCTTTCACTTATTCTCCCCTTGCGCTTTCGCGCTTCTTCCGAAATGCAGGGCTTTCAGCTCTTCCACCTCGTCGCAGACGGGTTTGAGCGAACAGACGCTGCAATCCAGCATTACGTTTTGCAGAATTTTGTTGAGCGCCGCCGTGCGTCGGCGGCTTTCCTCCGCCACCCGTTTCAGGGCGGCGACGGCGTTTTTGTCCGTGACGAAAATCAGTTTCACGGCACGGACGTTGGGGTGCGCAAGATACCTCCCCGCATACAGCGCTCCGACGGAAGCGAAACTTATCCCGTCCCGCACCGCGCGGCGTCCCACGCGGACCTGTTCGCGGCTGCCCTCCGAAGATATGCGCAGCATATACCCTTCGGGGAAAACGTGATATTTCACGAAATCTATCCCCCGCACGCTTTTGTACGCCGCGTCCGGGTCCGCTTCGTCGTCTATCCCCTCCGTCAGAGCCACCGCTATCCTCGCATAGGGCGCGTCGCCTTTCAGCGCCCCCAAATCTTCGCCGCAGACGACAATCTCGTTTTTCCGAACGGCAGCCGCGTCGCGGGTCACGAGGCAGGCGCAGAACCCGCTGCCTCCCGCGCCGAGTTCGTACGCGCTCTCCTTCGCGAGCAGCAGCACGTTCTCTCCCGCGTCTTTCCACGGAGTGACGGAATCGAGGTCGTAACGTGTCGTTTTGCACGCATAAACCGCTTTTTCCGTTTCGGCAATGAGGTCGTCGTAAAGTTTCATCAAAGTTTGTTGTCCCTTTTCATTTTGTCATAATGCTTGCCGAGCAGCCTGTAAACCACGGATATGAGTTTCATATCGAGGTTGAAGAAATATATCGCGAAAAGCAGCAGAAATCCGCCCACTGCCACGCACGCAAGCACGATGAGAAGTATTGCCCACCATTCCATCAGCCTACCTCCGCAAGTCCTTTCTGTCTGGCGTATTCGGCAGCGCCGAGCGCACCCATAAGCTGGGGGTCGGTTTTGAGCTCGATGACTTTGAGTTTGAGCACGTGCTCTATCGCCTTTTTGAGCCCCTGGTTCTTTGCGCAGCCGCCCGTCAGCGTGATGCTGTCGGTCGCGCCCGCCTTTTTCGCCATCACGAAACATCTCTTCGCGACCGCCATCTGTATGCCCGCCGCTATCTCGTCCATAGGCTTGCCTTCGCCGACGAGAGAGATGACTTCGCTCTCCGCAAACACCGTGCACTGTGCGGTGATGGGGATGGTATTCTTCGCCGTCAGCGAAAGTGCGGAAAATTCGGGCAACGTCATCTCGAAAGCGTTTGCCATCGCCTCGTAAAATCTGCCCGTTCCCGCCGCGCACTTGTCGTTCATCGCGAAGTTTTTCACCGTGCCGTCCTCGGCAATGGCTATGCCCTTGACGTCCTGACCGCCGATGTCGATGATTGCCTTGACGGTCGGGTCGGTGACGTGCACGCCCATTGCGTGACAGCTTATCTCCGAGATGTTCTCGTCCGCGAAAGGCACTTTGTTGCGCCCGTAGCCGGTGCCGATGAGATAGGCAAGGTCCTTTGCCGAGTTGAGCCCAGGCACCTTGTCTATCGCCGTTTGCAGAGCGAGCTCGGCGCTCTCCTGCGAGTTGATTTTGCTGCGGATTGTGCAGTCGGAAACGATTTTGCCGCCCTCATCCAGAATGACGCACTTGGTGTAAGTGGAACCGACGTCGCATCCGCCGAAATACTTTGCCATATATTCCCTCCTTTGCTTACAATATTCCCGCCGCTTCGAGCGCTCTGCGCGCCCCCGCGACTATTTCGCTGTCATCCGGCAGTTCCATAAGACTCCTGCCTTCGGTGTCGAACCTCGACACGTTCGGGTCGCTGCCGATGTACGCATACGCGGTCAGCCCGCCGAGGTCGAGATATTTTTTCTGTTCGTCGTCGAGTATACGGTTGACGACGACGCCCGTTTTTTCGGGCGACATAAGCCTGTCCGCCACCTCTTTCACGGACGCGATGACCTGTCTGCCCTTTTTGCTGGGGTCGGTGACGAGAATGAGATGGGTCACCTTTTCCATAACGCGGCGGTTTATCTGCTCCACCCCCGCTTCGCCGTCGATGACGACGTAATCGAAATCTCCCGAAACCAGGGATATGACCTCTTTGAGATAGCTGTTTATCTTGCAGTAGCAGCCCGCGGATTCGGGTCTTCCGACGGCGATGAAAGCGAATTTGTCCGTTTCGGTCATCGCGTCGAAAATTTTGTAACGCGCGTCGCCGAGCAGTTCAATCGCCGTGCGCGTGTCGCCCTCGTCGAGGGTTTCGACTATGCTGCGTCTGATGTCGTCAATCGTTGCCCTGACCTCCACACCTAGCGCGGTGGAAAGCCCCGTCGCGGGGTCGGCGTCGATTGCAAGCAGCCGTTTGTCGGGATACGCCTCCGCGATTATCTTCACCATCGCCGCGGACACGGAAGTTTTGCCCACTCCGCCCTTTCCGGCAACGGTGATTATCTTTGCGTTTTCTTTCATTTTCTCATCTCCTCGGTGAAACATTATATCAAACCCAATCGTTACAAACAATAACGATAAAAAAAGTTTCCGTTTGTGTTTGCGCTACAATTTCCGCATTATGTCGCGTTATCTCGTCTTATCGAAAAATGCGTGCGCATAACGCGCGCACGCGCAACGCATCCACGCAAAAAAGTGACCCGACGATAACACTCCAAACGCGGAAAACAAAAACCGCGCCCGTTCGGGCGCGGCGTTAAACTCTGCCGTCAATCCGTCTGACTGTCCGCCTTGCGGAGCATTTCCGCAGCTTTGACCGCAAGCGCGCACTCCATACGGCAACGGAAAAGGTCGCAGCCGTATGCGTATATCCCGTTCACGTCGCCCGCGGCGTGCCAGGCGTTCGCCGCGCACCCGCCCGAGCAATAAAGCCTCGCCCAGCAGTCGTCGCATTCGGGTTTGGAATAGGCATTGCAGCGTTTGAAGGACGCGCGCACTTCTTTGCCGTGTTCGGAAATGCCGTCGAACACATTCCCCATCTCGAAATCTTTCTCGCCGACAAACTGGTGACAGGGATAAAGCTCTCCCGTCGGAGTGACCGCAAGATACTCCGTCCCCGAACCGCACCCCGAAATACGTTTGTAAATACACGGTCCGTGTTCCAAATCGAGCATATAATGATAGAACACGAAAGGTGTATTTTTCTCATCACGCTCTATCATCTTCTCCGCGAGAAGCTCGTACTGTCGGTACACGATTTGTTTATCTTCCTCCGTCAGCGCATACGGAGAGTCGGAGGAACAGACGACCGGTTCCATACTCAGACGGTCAAACCCCAGACCGAGCATAACCTCGATGTCCTTCATAAAATCGGGATTGAGGTGCGTGAACGTGCCGCGGATGTAATAGTCCTTCTCGCCTCTCGCCTTCGCAAAGCGCTGAAACTTCGGGACAATGACGTCAAAGCTGCCCTTGCCGCCCGCCGTCTTGCGGAAACGGTCGTTCACCTCTTTTCTTCCGTCAAGACTCATCACGACATTGTCCATTTCGCGGTCGGCGAAATCAATCACGTCGTCGTCCACCAGCATCCCGTTGGTGGTCAGCGTGAAGCGGAAGTGCTTCCCGGTTTCATTTTCTCTTTCCCGCGCGTATGCGGTGATGCGTTTTACGACATCGAAATTCATCAGCGGTTCGCCGCCGAAAAAGTCGACTTCGAGGTTGTGCCTGCTTCCCGAGTTTTCGATGAGGAAGTCTATCGCGCGCTTGCCCACCTCGAAAGTCATAAGCGCGCGCTCGCCGTGATACTTCCCCTGGCTTGCGAAACAGTATTCGCAGTCCAGATTGCAAGTGTGCGCAACGTGCAGGCACAGCGCCTTTACCACCGTCGAGCGTTTTGCAAGCGCGTCGACGTCGGGACGGAATTTGTCTTCCGAAAACAAAGTGCCCGCGGCAACGAGTGCGTCGACGTCCGCCATACATTCGCGCACGTCCTCTTCCGTCACTCCGTGCTTTGCCGCAACAGACCGCACCGTTTCTTCCCTGTCGCTTCTGCCGTATGCCGAAACCACGTCGTATGCGACGTCGTCCAGGACGTGCACCGACGCGCTTGCCGTATCAACGGCGACGTTTATTCCGCATCTTCTGAATGTGTGGACCATAAAGAACCGATAAAAATCCGCCCGTCAGGGGGCGGATAAGTTTCATCCTGCCGTGAGAGAAAAACCGCTCACTTGGCGGGCTTTTCGCACTTCTGGTTTGCTACGCCGCAGGAAGTCTTGCAGGCAGACTGGCAAGAGGTCTGGCATTCGCCGCAGCCGCCGTCTTTTCTGCTGGTTTCAAGGTTGCGCGTGTTCAGAGAAAGAATTCTTTTCATTTTTACGCTCCGAAATTGTTTTGTAAATTCATTATACGTATGTGCGCGCGCTTTGTCAAGAGAACGGAGCGTCGGCGGACAACGCGACGCGTATATATCCCTCCCGTCCGCCGTACGCGGCGACGGTTTCGCCGCCTGCAAGCCGCACGCTTTCGGCATACCGGACGCAGTTTTCCTCTATGCGCTCTCCGGGCAGAATTACGGGCACTCCCGGAGGATACGCCCACAGACTGTCCGCGCTCACTCTTCCGACAGCGCCGCGGAGAGAGACAATCTCCGACGGACTACGCAGCGCTTCGCGCATTTCCGCCGCCTTCGCGCCGGGCGTCCAGGTTCCGCACCCTTTTGCGCCAACGGGCAAATCCCTCCCGACGCCGTTTTTACCGCGCCCTTCCGCACGCGCGACTTCTTCGTCGTCCAACGCCGCGAGCGCGGAGAAAAGCCTTGCAAGACTATCCGCGTCGTCCCCTGCCGTCACATAGGCAAGCGCGCAGTACGGAGCCGCGCTTTCAAGCTCCGTTCCGAACTCCGCACGCAAGCGCCTTTTCAGTTCAAATCCGCCGAAAGAACAGTTTTTGCAATCGATATACACCTTTGACGGGTCGGTTTTGAAAACTTCCGCAAATTTTTCACGTTCTCCGTCAAATACGCGGAGCCTCCCGAATGCGCGCGTGCGCTCACGGAAGAAGGCAAGCTCGCGCGCCAGCATATCCAACCTTTCCGCGCCTTTTTGTTCGAGGTAGTCCAACATCTTTTCGACGCCCGCCATAAGGATATAGGAAGGGCTGCTCGTCACGAATGCGGACATCGCGGCGGACACGGCGGCGACGTCGACTCTGTCGCTCATAACGTGCACGAGCGCCGTCTGCGTCAGCGACGGCAGCGTTTTGTGCAGACTTGTCACCACGACGTCCGCGCCCGAATTCCCCGAAAACGCGTCGGACAATCCGAAGTGCGCGCCGTGCGCGGCGTCGAGTATGAGCACCGCACCTCTGGCGTGCGCCTGCTCCGCTATCGCCTCCGTGTCGCTCAACACGCCTTCGTATGTCGGAGAGGTGACGACGACTGCCTTACATCCCGTTTCGTCCAGCCGTTTCCCCACTTCCGCAGCCCCGACGCTGCCGAAAAAGCCGTATTCTCCGACAGTCGGCGGAATTACGTACTCCGTGCGCAGTCCGAGATATGACGCGGCGTTGAACACGGAGCGGTGACAGTTGCGCGCCGCAAGCACTCCTCCGTTTCCGCACGCGGCAAGCACGGCGAATATCCCGCCCGTGCTGCCGTTGACGGACAGAAAGGTGCGTCGGCTGCCCCAAAGTTTTTCCGCGCGTCCGAGTATGCGGGCAATCACGCCCGCAGGCGCGTGCAGGTCGTCAAGCCCCTCTGTTTCGGTCGCGTCGAAAGCGCCGCCCGTTTCCCCGAGCCACGGAAATTCGCGCAAGTTGCGCTTGTGTCCCGGCATATGCATAGGCAGCACGTTTTCGGCGGAAAGCGCTTTCAGTTTTTCGTACAAAGAGTTTGTTTCCAAATCCGAAGCGGCAGAAAGCCCTGCCGCGGCGGCATAAAACTCCGAAATCCGTCGGACGTTTCGGGTCGGGTCATTCTCCGATGATTTTAATCATTATGCGCTTGTTGCGCATACCGTCGAATTCGCCGTAGAATATCTGCTCCCAGGTGCCGAAATCGAGTTTGCCGTCCGTGACCGCCACCACGACCTCGCGCCCCATTATCGTGCGTTTCAGATGAGCGTCCGCGTTGTCCTCGTAGCCGTTGTGCGCATACTGCGAATACGGCTTTTCGGGCGCGAGCTTTTCCAGCCACTTCTCGAAATCGGAATGCAGTCCGCTTTCGTCGTCGTTGATGAACACGCTCGCGGTGATGTTCATCGCGTTGACGAGCGCAAGCCCTTCCTTTATCCCCGACTCGCGGAGCGCCTCGCTCACCTGCGGCGTGATGTTGACGAACCCTCTGCGCGAAGGTATGTTGACGGTGAGAATTTTACGGTAACTTTTCATAGCTCTCCCCGCCGCTTGCCGTATGCGCAAGCGGCAAAGCACACCCGCGCTCTCCGCAAAATCGCAAAAAGCGCGGTTGTGCAATATGTTTTGTTTCGTTAAACTTGCCGTGCGGCGGTTTTCGCCGTTTTCCGAAGTTACAGCACGGTGACCGTGCCGTCCTCTTCGACCTTTACGGTATCCCCCGTTTTCACGGTTTCGAGGAACTCGTCGCCGAGCATATCTATCGCGATTACGTTGCTCTCTTCCCACACTTTCGCCAGCACGATACCGCTTGCCGCAAGGCTGTCGATGTGCTTGGAAAACAGGAAACAGGCGGGATTTATCTTCATCGCGCACACCGTCTGTATGACCAGCCCGCCCGTTGTCGAACCTATCGTCACGGGCAGACACAACGCTTTGCCCGTGATGTTTTTGCCGAAGATGTCGGGATTGTTCTGGTCGGACACAATCACTTCCTGCTTGCCCGCCATTGCGCTCTTCTGGAATGTCGCGAGCGTGTTCACTCCCGCGTGAGATACGACCGCTTCACCCTGCCAATTTCCGCCTGCTATGACTCTGCCTTTGAACCGTTTCATCATCTCACCTCCTCGCCCGCGATAACGCGGAGAATGTCTGCGTCCTTATAGTAACGCGACACGGAATAAGTGCGCAGTTTGTTGCTGTTGGTTGCAATGGGCGTGCTCTTTGTCAGCGGATTGTTGGTGTACATCAGCGGACATATGCTCGTCAGCGTGGCGCCCGTCGCGGTGAGCGAAGAATGATATTCCGACTTCCTGAACTTTTCCGCGACATACGGGCTGGCGCAAAGCACGGTGCGCACGGCGACTTTCTTTCTGCCCGCTTTTTTCAACTCGGAGCAGATATCCTTCGTCCACTTGACAAGCTGCGAATAAGTCAGATGCGGACAGCCTATGAAACAAAGTTTCGCCCGAGCGTCCTTGTTTTTCCACATCACGGGGTATGAGCGGTAGACACGCTCCAACTCCGCGTCGTCGATGATGTACGTCTGCGCGTCGGGAGCGATGAGGCTCTCGCCGAGTTCTTTCGCTTCGGGCGTCAGACCGTCGATATGATACAGCCCGACCGCGCCGTTGCTTGCCGTCGCCGCGCCGAAATCTTTGAGGTAGGCCGTCGCGTCGTCCGTCAGTTCGTTCCCGATAAATCTGTCCAGCCCGTAGACGTACGGCACATCCTCGACCACTTTCATACCTATCGCGCTGCCGAGGACTTGCGCTTCGGGCTTTTTGGATGTTTTCACATACACTTTCCACGTCGCCTTCCTGCCCTCGTCCGTGAGCAGACCGAAGTACGGCACATATCCCACTATCGAGCCGAACAGGTCGAGCATACCGCTGTTGCGGTTGCAGCGCGCGCCGAGCACGGAGTTTGCGTACACGACGGCAGACGACTCCGCCCACGACAGCACATCGCCCTTTTTCGGGACGTTGCCCATTTCGGCAAGGTAACAGGTGCAGGAGAACGCGTCCTTGTCGCGCAGCCCGACCTTTAATAGCTGCTCCTCGTAGCGCTCCTGCTCCGAATACATAATTTTGCTGAAAACAAGTTTGTTGAGCGGGTTGCACCTGACGTTTTCGTAATCGATGGGGCGCGGGTCCACCGTAAAGCCGCCCTCCGCTTTCAGACCCGCGGCGATAAGCTCGTCCATAGTCCTGAAAAGCGGTTTGAGCAGTCCGATGCCGAAGCTCGTGACCAGGTGTCCCTGCGGATGGGTGACGGGCACGAGTTTTTCCGCCCCGAAGACGTCGCCGAAAAGCACGAGGGTCTTCATAACCTTCGCCATCACTTCGCCGCGCTCTCCGTCGAGGATTTTTTTCTGCTCCTCCGTGAGTTGCATCTTATATTCCATATTTCCCCCTTTGCGCGCGCGTTACGCGGCGCGGTATTGTACGATTGTATTATCGCACATTCCGCGCGCCGTTTCAAGACCCGATTTCGCGGCGAAACGGTGCGGACACATCCCGAAACGTCACTTCGGAAGCGATTGTGTGTTCGACCCGACGGCACGGCAAGGAACCGAAACTTCCATTTCGCAAACGCGCACTGCTTACGCCCGTGTATACGGCAGGCGCAAGACATAAAAACACAAAACCGCCGATTTCGACGAAAACGGCGGTTTAACAAATCAAAACGGACGATAAAAACGCTTATTTGCCTGTTCCGAAGATTTCTCCCGCATAGCGCGCGCTTGCCGCGGCGTCGCGGCAATATTTGTCCGCGCCTATCTTTTCGGCATATTCCGCAGTCAGCACCGCGCCGCCCACCATAACTTTGCAGGACGGACAGCGGCGTTTGACTTCCCCGACAGTGATGCGCATATTGTCCACGGTGGTGGTCATCAGCGCGCTGAGTCCGCATAGTTTCACGGAATATTTTTCGCAAGCCGCCGCGACCTCTTCCGGCGGCACGTTCTTGCCGAGGTCTATGACGCGGTAGCCGTAGTTTTCCAGCACCGTTTTTACGATGTTTTTGCCTATGTCGTGCACGTCGCCCTTCACGGTCGCAAGCACGATTACGCCTTTCTCGGCACTGCTCGCGTCGGCAAGAGTGCTGCGCACTTCGTCGAAGCACAGTTTGGCCGTTTCCGCAGAGGAAATGAGCTGCGGAAGGAATATCCTGCCCGCGGCGTAATCTTCCCCGACGCGGTTGAGCGCGGGAATGAGCCAGCCGTCTATCACCGCAAGTCCGTCGTGCTCGCGCAGAAGGCCTCGCGTTATGTCGCGCGCCCTGTCCAATCCTTTGGAAATGCAATAGAACAAGTCGCCGTCCTTCGCCGCCGCGCCCTCGTTTTCAGCCGCGTTTCTGCGCGCAGGCACAGCCACGGAAGACGTCGGCGCGTCCTTCCATCCCGCGTATTTTTCCGCATAGCAGGCGCAGGCGACGTCCTCGCCGCCCAACACCCTGAACGCGTCCACCGCCTGCATATTTTCCGCAATGTTTGGGTTGAGAATGGGAAGGTCCAGCCCCGCATACATCGCCATAGTCAGGAACGCGGTGTTGACGAGTTTTCTGGCAGGCAGTCCGAAAGACACGTTGGACACTCCGAGCACGGTTTTTACGCCGAACTCCTTCTTGACTTCGGAAAGCGCTTGCAGGGTGAGCATAGCCTGCTCCTGCTGCGCGCCGACGGTGAGGGTCAGGCAGTCTATAAACACGTCCTGTTCGGGAATGCCGTACCTCTTTGCGGCGGCGACAATCCTGCGCGCAAGCGCGACGCGCTCTTCCGCGGTTTGCGGCACTCCCTTGTCGCTCACGGTCAGCCCGACGACAGCCGCGCCGTACTTTTTGACTATCGGCAAAAGGGCGTCGAGCGACGCGTCCTCCGCATTCACGGAATTGACGATTGCCTTTCCCGTATACGCGCGCAAAGCGCGCTCCACCGCGTCCGCCTTGCCGCAGTCTATCTGCAAAGGCACATCGGTAAGCGAAGAAACAAATCCGACCAGCCGCGGCAGCATCTCCGCCTCGTCTATGCCGGGCAGTCCGCAGTTGACGTCGAGTATCTCCGCGCCCGCCTCCACCTGTTCCAGAGCCTGCGACGCTATATAGTCGAAATTGCCGCCGAGCAGCGCCTCCTTCATCGCCTTTTTCCCCGTGGGATTTATGCGTTCGCCGATTACCCTTACACCGTCTATGAAAACCGCTTTCGTAGCGGAACAGACGGCTGAAACATAAGGACTGACACGTTTAACGGGCTTTTTGTGCGATGTGCTCCGTTTTATCGCCGCTATGTGCGCCGGCGTCGTGCCGCAGCATCCGCCGAGCACGTTCACCCCCGCGTCGACATATTCGCCGTAAAGGTCGGCGAACTCTTCCGCACCTACGGGATAGTTCATCGCGCTGTCGGGCAGACCCGCATTCGCCTTCACGAACACGGGCACGCGGCTCACCGCCATAAGGCGTTTTATGAGCGGGAAAATTTTGTCGGGGCCGAGCGAACAGTTGATGCCGAGAAAGTCCGCATATGCGGAAGCGGTGATGCCGAAACACTCCACGCTGCATCCCGTAAACGTCCTGCCGTCCTCGTCGAAAGTCATCGAGCACAACACGGGCAGCGAACTGTTTTCGCGCGCGGCGAGCGCCGCCGCTTTCAGCTCCGTGAGGTCGGACATAGTTTCAATCAGTATGACGTCCGCGCCCTCTCCCGCGACAATCTGCTCCTTGAAAATGTCGTACGCCTCGTCGAAGGACAGGTCTCCGAGCGGCTCCGTAAGCGCGCCGGTGGGGCCTATGTCGAGCGCGACGTACTTGCCGTCGCCCGCCGCTCTCCGCGCGAGTTTCACGCCCGCCGCCGTCAGCGCCGCGGCTTCGCCGCCTTCGGGATGTTTGCGGCGGTTTGCGCCGAAAGTGTTTGCGGAAATGACGTCCGCTCCGCTCTCCGCATAAGCGCGGTGCACTTCGAGCACCGTGTCGGGAGCGTCGAGATTGAGGTTTTCGGGCGGGACTCCCCCCGGAAGACCGCGCTTTTGAAGTTCCGTGCCGAAACCGCCGTCGAGAAGCACGAAACCCTCTTTTGCAAAATCAAGAAAATCTTTTCTCATAGTCCGTTCTCCGCTTCCGCCCTGACGCCTATGACGGCGGTGACCGTCTTCTGCGGGGTCATAAGAAAGTCCGCGCCGAGATATACTCCCAGCCTTTTGTTCATATCGAGAAGCCGCACGAAATCCGTCTGCTGTTCGAGGGGAAAGTCGGCATACCCGCAGGAAAACCTGCGCGTTATCCTCCCCTGCTCCCTCTCCGCTATCTCCGCAGTCAGGTCGTCGAGATAACTTTCTATCGCCGACACGGCGGCGGCGTCCGCCATTACGCCCACGGCGGGTTCCTCCCGCATAAGTCTTGCCGCCGTTCTGTCGAAATTCAGCCCCAGCGTCGCCGCAACGAGATAAACGGCGTCGCATCCGACAAGATGCCGCCTGACGGCATTGCCTCTGAAAACGACGTTCGTGCCTTCGACACTCATAGTTTTGCAATCAAAACCGTACTTTTTAACTACGCTTTTTGGCGAAATCGCCGAAAGGCATATCTCTTCCGCACGCGCAAGATTACGCTCGTCCGCCTCCGAAAGCTCCTGACCGCGGAAGCCGAGATACCTGAGCGTTTCGGCACGGTCGATTTTCATTCCTTCTCCTCCGCGTTCAGCTTGTCGAGTATGGGACGCACGTTTTCGGAGATGCGGCGCGCGACGTAAGAGTTGTTCATTATGTAAAGATGCACGCCGTCCACACCGCCGCTGAGCAGGTCTATAATCTGGTCCGTCGCATAAGCTATGCCCGCCTCCCTCAGCGACACGGGGTCGTCCGCAAAACGCGAATACATACGCGATATCTTGGAGGGTATCTTCGCCCCCGTCATTTTGACTATGCCGCCGAACTGCGACGCCTTGACGAGAGGCATAACTCCCGCCTGCACGGGGATTTCTATCCCCGCAAGCCTTATCATATCCAGAAAGCGGAAGTAGTCGTCATTGTCGAAAAACAGCTGCGAATTGAGGTGCGTCATTCCGAGGTCCACCTTTTCTTTCAGGTGGCGTATGTCGGCGACCATACTCTCGCTTTCGGGGTGTCCTTCGGGATAGCACGCGCCGGCGATGTCGAAATCGTAGCCGTTTGCGCGTATGAACGAAACAAGCTCCGCCGCATAACGGAAATCCGTGCTCTCCGCGCCTTCCACGCGGTCGCCGCGAAGCGCGAGCACGTTTTCGACCCCCGCTTCTTTGAGCTCGGCAAGCGCAGCCAGCACCTCTTCCTTGCGGGAATTGATGCAGGTCAGATGCGCAAGCGGTTCGACGCCCGTATCGCGCACCATACGCGCAAGCTGCGCCGTATGCGCATTGCGGCTGCCGCCCGCGCTGTAAGTGACGGAAATGTAGTCGGGCTTGACGTCCGCAAGCTCGGCGAGCGTAGCGGAAATGCCCTCTATGCCGCTTCCCGCTTTGGGCGGAAATATCTCGAACGACCACACCGCTCTCTTTTTGCCGAACAATTCGCCTATCCTCATAGCTCCTCCGTGCGGAACGCTCCGCAACACAATGATAACACAAAACCCGCACGACGTAAACAAACATCTTCTCCGCGCGTCATTCTTCACGCGCCGTGCGGCAACAAAAAACCGCCCCTGCCGTCGGGCAGGGGCGGAACGTTGCTGACGAAAAGTCGTTTTACGCCACTTTGAGTGTTATCTCGAACAGACCGCTCAAAGGATATGCGACTTTGTTGTGATAATAGTTGGTTGTGTCGTGACCGATTCTATCGGACTCCGCTATCATATTCGCAAGCGTTTCGTTTGCAACGGTGACATACGCGGTGACTTCGGTGCCGGACGCATTGCTGTCGGCGTCGACCCACACGAGTTGCAGGTCATCCGCGGACAGAGTTCCGGTGGTGCCGTCGGTGTAAGTCACGGTGTATTCGCCTTCAAGCACGAAACCGTTCGCATAATAAGCGTTTGCGTCATAGCTGACCGCTGCGCCTTCACCCGCTGCGATACCACAGGCAAGTTTCTCGCCTGCATAGCTGCCCGCCGCGGGAGTGCTGACCGCACCGTAAACTCTGGTGGGTATCTGAACCGCGATGTCGAACGCCTCTATGCCGCCGAGAAGTGCGAATGTAACCTGATCGTTCCCTGCGTCCTGAACGCCGCCGACCAGGTTGGCGAGGAATTCATCGGGAATGCTGAGCTTGCCATCGGACACAAAGTTTTCGAACACTGCGTCGATGATGCCCTGAACATTGAGACGGATGCCGGTCATGGCGCCGCTGTCATCGGTGAGCATCTGGAAGTTGGACGTCGCCATATTGAGCACCGCGGTGACATAATCCATTATGCCGGGCATAGGATTGCCGCAAATATTGCAATTGCCGTCGTTATCCGTATCTTCGTGCTTGAAGACTCCGCACGGGTCGGCAGCGCCCGTCGCAAACGTTTCGGGAGAGCCGTTCCAGCCTTCTTCCATCATAACGATGATGTAGTCCACAAGCGCTTCGAAGTCGTACACGCCGCCGAGTTCGATGACGCCGTCTTTGCCTGCGAGCACGTTGTCCGTCGTGGAGTAAACATTGGCAGTGATGACCGCATAGCCGTCAGCGCCGTTGAGATAGAACGTGAGAATGTTGCCCACGACTTCGCCCGCTTCATTAACTTCGTTGACGGTGATGTTGAGATAACCGACTTTGTCGAGTATGCCGACCATCGTGGAAGCGAAGTTATCGTCAAAGTATTTATCGACAGCCGCACGATAAGCCTCGTAATCTTCAAGCGCGGCTTCATATTCCGCCATAGCTTTCTCATATGCCGCCAAATCTTCTGCCGTGGCATCAGCACCGGGAGCAGTGGGTGCAACGGGTTTATCGACGGCAGTCTGGCTGCGTTCCGCCTCTGCGACCAGGTGCAGCATATCAGCTGCCGCAAAGAGGTCGAGGTTCATATCGACGGACACCTCATAATTTTTCTCATCGCCGCTGACGGTTATAGAATTGTCACCATCAGTCACTTCGGTGTAGCCGGCAAGGGTTGCATCGAGATTGAGGTTGAGCACGTTGATTGCGTTTGTTGCATCCCTGACATCGCTGCTGATTGCCACAATGTCGGTGAAAGGATTCGTGGCATCGTCCGCAACTCTGGTGTCGAACATAAAGGCGAGTTTCACATCGATGGTGTCAACCGCCTCGGCAAAATAACCGAGCAAATCGGCAAGAGTTTGGATTTGCTGCCCCTCGAAGATATCGCCGGCATACTTGGCAACATAACCGTCGATGGTGCCTTCATCGAGCCCCGCGAGAGCCTCGATGGTCTGTGCGAGAGAAGCATTGTTCGGAAGACCTGCAACCGCCTCGCTGTCAATAAAACCGGCAACGGTTTTAACCACTCCGGGAAGCTGTTCCAGAATATCGGCGATGTTAATGTGCAGAATATACGCCCCGTCTCCGTTTATACTCTCTTCGGCATAATCAAACAAATCGAATCCTAAAAAGCTACTAAGCAAAGTCGGAAGCGAACCAATAACATCAGGGCTCAATGAAATTTCGCGGCCAAAAATCGTAAACGCCGGATAGCCGTCCTTCATTGTAATCCCGTCGACGTTTGCCGTGACAAGAGTAAGAACGTCGTTGATAATCTGACCGAGAGGCGCAGCGTTTATCTTGACATAATTGTCATTCCCCGCTGCGGCATAGATGAAGTAGTCATCTCCGATTTTCTCATAAGCGAGCCCGAACAGAGTGCCGGAATTTGCGCCCTCGGAATCGGTCTGCTCCACTTCGAGAGCGAATGCGAACTCACCGTCGTTAGCCTTGTTTGCAGCATCGAGCTTGGTGACGACAGTCGAAAAGACATCGTCCACGCCGGCATCAACAAAAACATCTTCGGTGTTGTTATTGTTGTTGTTATTATTGTTGTTATCGTCGTCCTTGTCGCACGCGACGAGCAGCATACCGCAGGTCAGGCACAAAACAAGAGCGGCTATAACGAACAAGAAAGCCTTTTTCTTCATAATTTGCTCCTTATAATAAACTCAGCCCATAAAAAGCCTAGTTTTAACCTACACAACAACTGCCGCCGCGGCGCACAAAATGAGATTTCTCAACAAAAATTTATCTTATATTAAATTAACCTTAAATTCCGTACTAAAACATTCAAAAGGGGCGCGCATACGGCGTAAGAGCGTGTGCGCGGTGTGCGTGTATAAGCGGCGTGCGTGTGTGCTGTGCGCATACGCACGAACGCAGGAGCGCGCATTTCGTGCGCGTATGGGGTGCGTGCACACGAGCGCGCGACCACGGTCAAACGCAGGGCCGCCCGCAAAGGCACATTTTGCACGGCTCTGCCCTTCCGTCGGATGTCCCCTAAACGTATAAAAACGGCGCTTTCGGGCAACCTTAAATAAACCGGAGGTGAATATGAAACTCAAAGACAGCAAAACTTATGCCAATCTCGCAAAATCCTATGCGGGCGAATGCCAGGCGCGCACCCGTTACGAATTCATCGAATACGGCGCGCGGATGAACGGCTACAAATACCTCGCCGAGCTCGTCGACAAAGTCGTGTACAACGAATTCAATCACGCAAGGATGTTCTACACTTTCATCCAGCAATCCGAAGAAAAACAGATTGAAAACATCGACATCGCAAGCGGCTATCCCTTCAAAGAAAAATGGGACCTGCTCGAAAACCTGCGTCTTGCGTCGGAGGACGAGCGCAACGAAGCCACCCTCATCTATCCCGAATACGCAAAGACCGCGCGGGAAGAAGGTTTCCCCGAAATCGCGAAACTTTACGAAGACATCATTCAGGTGGAAACCTGCCATCAGAAACTGTTTGCGCAGCTCTATGACCAGATGAAAAACGGCACTATGTACAAAAAGAAAGAAAAGGTCAAATGGAAGTGCGCTGACTGCGGTTACGAAGCCACCGCGAAAGAAGCGTGGCAGGAGTGCCCTCTCTGCAAGGCCAAGCAAGGCGCGGTTATGATACAGATAGAAGACTGACTGCCCTGCCGAAAACCGAAAACTTTTCCTGCTTAAACATAATCGTATCCCCGCGCCGAACACAATTTTGCGCGGAGATACCGCTTTCTGCCGATAATTGACGTCGCCGACCGCAAACTTACTTTTGCAGCCACAACAACCGACGTTCGTCAGGGGAACAAGTCTTACAGTCACAAATACACTTCTGCGAATGGCACAAGAGCGAAGCGGGAGAATTTTGCGTAACGCTCGCCGTTATTACAACGGGATTGACATTGAAGTTGAAGTCGAAGTCAATATCGCCGAAGCGTAATTAGTTTCCTCCCCCCCCCCATACTGGGACAGAACTTACGAAAACAGCCCCCTCAATTGAGGGGGCTGTCGGTTTGTCATTCCGTTCGGAACGAAATTACGCCTGTGCCGCATTCACCGTGTAGGTGGTGGTGAAGTTGTAGACTGCGTCACCGGTGGTCAGCGCAAACTCGACACGATAGGTGCCTGCCGCATTGAAGCCGCCGTTGGCGTCGAAGATGCTTGCGGTCACATCGCTCTCGCTGTCGCCGTCGATGGCGATGACTTTGAGGCTGATGCTCACGGTTTCAACATCATAGAAGCTGTAAGTCCTGTCGGAGCTGTTGTAAACTCTCGCTTTTACAACATACGCACCGTCTTCCCAAACCATAACGACACTGGTTCTCACCGACGCGGTCTCGGGATTGTTATCGGTGTCTGCCAAAGCAGATGTGTTGAGGTTCATACCGTTAGTGCCGCTCAGCGTGGTGCCGACGGTGACCGTGGAGTTGTTAACGTATGCAGGGCTGATGGTGAAGTTGCCCGTGGTGCTTATGTCGCCGACGGTGACTTTCAGTCGATGTACTGCATATTGGACGCGCCGTTGGTGACGGGGTTGGTTTCGTCGTCGATGAGGAGATTGAGGGACATCACCTTTATGCCCGTGCGCGTGACGACGGGAAGAATGTGCTGTCCGTCCATAGACTCCGCCCTCTCGCGATTCACGCCGAAAGAGCGGGGAATAGAAGGTCCGGTTATGTCCGCGTCGAGCACCGCGACTTTCTTGCCGCTGCGCGCCGCACCGACCGCAAGCAGAGCCGTGACGAGGGATTTCCCCACTCCGCCCTTTCCGCTGACAACGCCGATTACTCGTTTTACGTTGCTGAGTTCGTTCTGCTTGACGAGAAAACTTTCCTTGCCGCACTTGGACGAGCAGCTGTCGCAGTCATGATTGCAGTCTGCCATGATAAGCCTCCGTAAAAACGCTACGGTTATTATGTCCCCCGCGCGCGAAAGTCAACCGCAATCTACTATATTGCGGCAGAGTTTTTGCAAGTTTGCCGCATAAGCACCCGGTCATCGTTTGTTTCGCCATAATCAATATGCAATAAAAAGAGAACCCCGCAAAATACGGGGTTCCCGGGGAATGAACGTTCGCGGGAAGTAGTGCGGCGAACGGCGGCGCTCCGTATATAGGGCTTTGGAAGGAGCGCGCAAATTATGAGGGGTTCACGCTTAACGCGGATGACCTTCTGCATTGAGGACGACACCGTGTGCCGTCAAAGTCCGCAAATCTCGTCTTGACAAACATATTCTCTCTCCTCCCCAACGCGCACGATTAAGTGTCGCGCGCGTCGGAGATTTGAAAAAAAAAAGCGGACAAATCCAAGACTGGTTTAAGAGACGATTATGTCGATTTCGGCACCATAGCCGCTCTTGCAAAGAAGTAACGTATATGTTCCCGCTTCGCTGATCACGCCGTTTGCCGCGATAACGTCTGCAGTTATATCATTGCCTGTCGAATCGGTGATCCTGATCATGCTCGGATTGACCATATCTTCTGCGGTAAAAACAATCGTTTCTGTTTCTGCCGGGATGCTCATGTCTTCACCTATTCTTAAAGCAATCTGCACCATTGTGCCGTCAACGGGCATTCCTGCCGCAGAAGTACTTGTCCAGGATTGTCCGGCGCTGATATTTATGCTTTCGGCATCACCCAAATACTGAGCGAACATACTGTATCCTATACCGTACGCCTCTTCATAGCTCTCCATCGGGTCAACAACTTCAACAGTCACATCGTAACGCAGCACACCGAAGAGAGGCCACATCGGGTCAAGCACTATGGGGTTTTCCAAGACGCCGAGCCCGTTGATGGTTTCGATAGCAAAATAGAAGTCCGTAACCACGCCGACGTAAACGGTAACGGTCTGCTCGCCGAGGGTGTTCGGGTCGAAGCCGATGACATCCATAATGATGCCGGACGTTACTGCCGCATTGCCGTCGATATCCGTGCCGTTGAAGAGATAAATTCCTTCGTAACCGACATTGGACAGCGTCATACCGGACGTTATGTCGGAGCCGAGTCCTATCTTGTCACCGTCACTGAGACCGGGAGCACCGGTGATGTCGACAATGTAATTGCCGTGATTTTCGGTGAGAGAAGAGTTGGTATACTCATTGCTGCCGAGTCTGAGGTTTGCGATGAGGTCTTTCGCTTCCGTCTTTTCGGATTTTCCGAAGTTGAACGCACCGAATTTGATGTTGAGCGAATCGCTGCCGAGAATATCCATAACGGCACCTTCAGCCTTTTCATTCCCTTCGGGCATAATGAGCTTGACGATTTCGGGAACAAGACCGGCGAAGTCAATGGTCACTCCGTCCACGGCAATATTGTCAAGGTCGATGTAACCCATGACGGTTTCAAGCAGACCCATGATGTCAAAGCCGCTGTCGGTTCCTTGCTGCGGCTCGCTCGCTCCGCCTGCGGGTGCGGTGAGCATACCGATGACGTCGATGAGTGCGTCGATGTTATATACGCCGCCCAGACCGAGGCTTGCTTGCCCCATAACGGGATGAGACTGCAACGCCGCCACGGCATAATCGCCGGAGTTGTAATAAAGCGTCAGAATATTCTGTATAACAGCATTATCCGCGCCGACTTCATTCACCTGCACGCCGATATAACCGACTTTCTTAATCATGTCGATGATTTCTTCTTTGCTCATATCGACTTTGATCTGAGTCGTGGCGTCTTCGCCTTCACCCACGGTTTCGGGCTTAAGCGCATCGACTATCGCAAGCAGTTCGAAGGGGTTGATGTCAACATCGACATCGATGGTATAGGTGTGATTGACAACAGGGGCGCCTTCCTCCTGGTTTTCATATCCGGTGACGGTGCCGTCCACGGAGAATTTGAGGAGGTTCTGAGCTGCGCTCTCGCGGAGGTCTGCGTTGATGCCCGTGATGACGCCGCCGAAGGGGTTGTTGGCGTCATTCGTGACCGCTTCGCCCGTGCCGATGACAATGGAGATGTCATGCGTATTGACCAAATCCGCTATTGCATTGATAAGTCCGTTGACTATACCGTTGGTGGAATCGTACTTGAGACCGATGACATTGGCAACGGTCTGAACGGTAGAACCGAGCTCTTCGACAGTCACACCGATGAAGCCGGCAACGGTTGCGTCGATGTTTTCGATTTCGGCCAGTATGGGTCCAATCAAATCAAGAATGCCGCTGATATCGAACGTGAAGTCATACACATTGTTGTTGTAGAGAAGTGCGTCTTCCGCCCAAATCATTGCGCCGACCATTTCGAGCAGGCTCTTGACGGATTGACCTTTCAATAAGTCACCGATATCAAAGGTGCCGACAAGGCTGTCAATCTTGTCGATGAGACCGATGATGTCGAAGCCCTTCAGCTTGATGTAGCTGTTGCTGCCCACGTTGCCGTACATGACATACTCGTCACCAATCTTCTCAAACGCAAGACCGAAGATGGGATTGCCGGTGGGGTTGCCGTTCTCGTCCTTTGCTTTGATTTCGAGAGCAAGAGCATACTCGTTATTTGCTTGCAGATATGCTTGCACCTCGGGCCACACATCGGCAGAAGGAACGGTTATGGGTTCGTCTGTCGAGGGCGGCGGTGTAGGCTCGACCGGGTCGTCTTTGTCGCAGGCGACCAGAAGCATACCGCACGTCAGACACAGCACCAGAACCATGATGACAGTCAGAAATAATTTCCGCTTCATAAATTTTCTCCTTTTTGTTATTTTTTGTTTTTTTGGGCATAATATGCCTAGCATCAGTATATTAATCACCCCTATCATTCAAATTAAATTAAAATTAAACTGTACCTCCGAAACGGTAATGATAGTTGCAATTTTACTGTAATATTTCATATGCCTTGCATTTTGCACGATACATATCAAACATTTTGTGTAAATATGTCGGAAATATCCCGGCCATTGATTTAATGATTATGTAATTTTATCATTTTGCCTATCGGCGGCAATGTTTTTTATCCGAAAATCCGCCTGACAAGCCGCTCGATGCATTCCGTGTCCCCCTCGGACTCGTGAAAATATTTAATGATTATTTATGATGACTTTAATAAGACGGAACAGTCGAAATTGTGGCGCTCAGCGAGAATGCCACCATCGAAAACACACTGGACAAATCCGTTTATACCGAGGACGTCAAAGTCGGCGAAAACGCATTCACGTTCGCAGTAGGTGGAAACACGGCTGTCATAACAATCACCATTACCGATTCCGCTAATGATTTCAAGTGGACAAACACAACGAAAAATACTGGTTGGGCGGTGCTGGACAGCGAAGGCAACGACGTTTCCGATACGGCTATTATTGCTAGCGGTTCATTTATCAAAAATTACAAATGGGCACAAGCCGGGGATTTCACTATCATAGTGTATGCAGGTGCGATGTCATTTGAATATCAGGTGACTGTTGCCGAAGCGTAATCCTATCTTTCTCCCCGTACGGGGACGGAATTAAAAACAAACAGCCCCCCTCAATGAATGGGGCTGTTTGTTTGCTGTTTGGCGGCGGAACGGACGGCAGTTTGCATTGCTCTGCTCTGCCGCGGCCTGTTCTGCCGCGGACTGTTTTGCCGCGGACTACTCTGCCACGGTGACATACCAATATACGGTGAAACCTCCGCTGCCGGAAAGGCGCAGATGTATGCGGTAGTAGCCGGGGTCGTTGAACACCAGTCCGAACGAAACGTCAATCGGTCCGACTATTATTGCGGGGAAATCCGATGATGTCAGCACGCCCGCGTCGTCGGTCGCGGCGAACCTTGTAGACGTTTCGAAGGACGTGACGGACACCGCGGCGCCTTCCGCGGTGAAATCCACCGTTTCGGGATATCTGGGGTTGTCCGCGCTGTAACGCTCCACAACCACGGACAATGTCCGTTCGGGAATGCTGTTGATGCCGTGAGTCGCGTTCGTTATGCTGCCGGAGAACTCATATTCCGTGCCCGTAAACCAGAAATCCGGCTCGGTGAAAGACTGCGTGAACATATAAGTCGCCTCGTCGCCGAGGTAAGCATCAACGCGTTGCGCAAAAGAGGCGCTTTCGACCCCGAACACTTCGACATGGCAGCTGTAAGTGCTGGCGACAAGAAACTCGACAGTATAGCCGCTATACGTCATCGAGCGACTTATCCAATAGCTCGAACTCTCCGAAAGCGCAATACCGTTGATAAACAGGTTTTCGGCGGTCAGATAAAGTTTTATGCCCTTGCTCGTGCCGTCGTCGTTGTCATAGTACGCTATCGCATCGATGTTGTTTGTGAGGGTGGACATATACACTGTATCGCCGACGCTGTGGGCGGGCATATTTTCCTCGTCGATGTCGAATTCAATCCTGTCGGGCGGCTGGATATAATATGTCCGCTCGTAAGTGCGGTCCATAAAGCTCCACCTCACCGTAATCTCGCCGCACTGTTTCGTATAGTAATAATGACTGAAAATGGCATAGTGCACGCCGAGCTCGTCGCATTCGCCGACAAGGGTCATTTCCTTGACATAGCCGTTGTCGTACCGCACGCGCGCATCGGCGTAAACATATTCGGGCATAACCGTGCTCTGCCCCGTGTATATACCTCCGACGCCCGGAGTGTCCGCGGACAGCACGGAAAGTTCGGCGTCCGAAGCCACATGCGGCATGAATTCCACGTCGGCGGAACTGCGTCCGGTAAGCATTATCCGCGCGGTCACCTCGGTCGTCAGTTCGTCCGAGCTTTCATATGCGTCTTCGGGGATTACGCCTGACGACGCAAGAGCGCTGAGAGGCCCCGGATATTCGACGGTGAAAACCACCTCCTGCACCCCTCTTTCGTCAATATCAAGGTTTTCAATCTCCAGAACACGTCCATAAAAGTCGAATTGCGACGTTTTGTCGATTGCAGTGCATTGTGCCTTGACGAAATATCTCCCGACCATCCCGGTGATTTCTTCGGGGCTCATCGGGATGTATTCTCCGTCCTGAACGCCGTGCAGCAGCATCCCTTCTTCGTCGTATATATTGGTGATGCTGACGCTTTCGCCGTCAATATCGAACGCGACAGGCTCCTCCCACTCCCAGCTCAGGACATTTTGGTCGCCGAAAAGACCGTAACCCTTCACGTCGCCGACGGAGCTGTCTATGATGTACACGGTTTCGGAATAAATGTCGTGCGGCTGTGCCATAGCGAACTCGTTGCTTTCGATGTCGAAAACGAGTTTGTCCACGGAAACGCCCTCGCCGTTCAACACGGCTACAATCGGGTCGACGATGCCGGATACGGAATTCATATCCATCTCCACTCTTCCCGTCGTGAACATATTGCCCGCATACAGCGCAAGGAGCATACGGCAGGGAAGCGAGCTTTCGTCGAAGTCGTCATAAGGATAAGTCAACAGGACGTATTCGGGTATATAAGTGCCCGAAGTTACGCCCATAAGCTCGTTTATCTCCGCCGCCCTGTCGGACGAGATAAGGCTGCTCAAACCGACGGAAATGTACACATTGTAGCTGCCGTCAAAGTCCTGCGGAGAGAAAGCGAGGTCTATGAGCGCGCCGCGGGACGGCGACAGGCGTGAAGTGCAGAAATCGTCGCAGGCGGCGGTGCAGGTGTGCGTGACGCGCAGATGGAAATAGTTGTCCTCGTCAAGCGACGTAAGGTCGTAATCGTTGAACATCAGCGTCAGCAGGTCCAGATTGGCGTCGAGGACGTAATCGTAACTCACCAGCGTGCCGCCGTCGCGCACGAGAGAGAGCGTCCCTTCCATATGCGAATTGCCCACTTTCGTACGGACGTATCCCACAGCGTCGTCGCCGGGGATTTTTTCCGCCAGCTCTGGGTAAAGCTCGTGCCGCACTTCGAATTCCGCATTCATCCCCGCGTCTCCGCCCGAAACGGTGAGATTGTCCGCCGAAAGCAGCGCTCCGCCCTCTTCGGGGAATGTCAGCACCACTTCGCCGCTCATATCGGGCAGCATATCGAACAGCTCGTCGGAATCGCTTATGCCGAAAGCCGCAAGCAGAGAATTCGCCACGTTTTCGCCGAACACGGTAAGCACGGTGTTGAAATATTCCCTGCCCGTTTCCTTGTAGGAGTCGTCTATGTTAAATACATAGGTATCGCCGTCCGCGTCAACTCTCACCCCGTCAAAGAACGCCCTGCCGAGGTTGAAGATTATGTCGGAAAACGCTTCCTGCGCCGAAAAGATATTGTCCTCGTCGAACGCAACGCCCAGCAAATCGAAAATCCCTACGTTCTCCACTTGCAGGCGCGCGTCCGAAAGCGCGAGCCCCGGAGCGATGTCTATCCAGGTGGACGAGCTGTCGCAGACAATCCTGAAAAGCACTCCGTCATCGGAGGAGGCGTCCGAGATGTCCGAAAGTTCACCTTCGTCTGCCGCGGCGGAAGTCGCCTGCCTGACTTCCAGCACCAGACACGAGTTTGCCGCGTCCGCCGCCGTAAGGTCGTAATTCAGTCCCAGCAAAAAGGTGTAATCCTCCCCTTCCGCCGTCACGTCGGAAGAGAATTTCACGCCTATTTTGCCGCCGTCGAGCACAATTGAGTCCGCTATGCGGTCTGCCGCGTCTTCGAGATATTTTTCCCAGGACACGGGAGTCGTCGTCGGAAGGTCGTCGCCCCGGTCACAGGCGGCAAGCGTCCCCGCGAGCATACACGCAAGCAGGACAAATATAATGAGCAAAAACGCCTTTTTCTTCATTCGCACCTCCTTCCGCGGCACAATGAATGCGCGCGTGCAGGCACTTCATACGTCTTTTTGCGGCTGTAAACTGCCGTTTTATGCAAAATACCGTTTGTCATTGCCGTTTGAGCTGCACCGTGATTTCCAAGCCGCACGGCACGTTTGCGGAGGCTTTTATGCTGCCGCCCATACCCTCGACTATCGCCTGCGCTATCGAAAGCCCCAGCCCCGTGCCGGGGATGTCTTTCACGTTGTCCGCGCGGTAGAAACGGTCGAAGATGGAGTAGAGGTCGCCTTTCGGCACGCCTATGCCCGTGTCGCTCACGGTCAGCACGCAGCCGTCCTTCGTGTTTTTCAGTCTGACGTTTATCCTGTCCCCTTCGCGGGTGTATTTCACCGCATTTTCGATGAGTACGGACGCAAGCTGCTTTATCTTCTCCCTGTCCACGGGGATGTCGCAGTAATCGATGTTGGCGATGAGAGCTTTGTTTGCCATCGTCGCCATATCGGCAAACATATCCACCGTGTCGGACACCACGTCGCTCATCTTCGTTTCCTTCCCCCTGCCCGCGCTTCTGCCGCGGACTATGTTGAGAAGCCCGGAGGAAATGTCGGACATATAATCCACTTCGTCAAGACTTGCGTAAAGCATCTCCGCCTGCTCCGAAACCTTCGCTTCGGGAGAGGCAAGCACGTTTTCCAGATTGCCCTTGATGACGGCAAGAGGGGTGCGGATTTCGTGCGACATATCGTTGATGAAATCCTTCTGCTTGATGTAATCCGTCATTATGGGCTTGATGGCGATGTAGCCCCATACGAAGCTGAACACCACCGCCACCACGATGAACGCAATCGCGAACGGGATGCTGTAAAGCGAAATCTCGTCCATCGCCGCGACCAGGCTGTCGCACGGGGCGAAGACTTTCACATAGTAAGTCGATTCCGAAGCGCCGTCGGACGCGGGCACCTCCGCGGTGTAGGTTTCGAACCAATGTCCCGCAATCTCTTCCCTGCGGTTCTCACCGACGCGGCCGCCGAGCGAGGGACGGTTGACGTCAATGAATTCGTCCGCCGTTTCTATCATCACGTTGCCGCCCGTCACGGTGTAAAGGGCGAAATAGTATTCCGGCGAATCGTACAGCGTCGCGCTGCTCTCGCCGAGAGTGTTCTTTATTTCCGCCACTCCGCGCGCCGCCAGGTCCTCGGCATATGCGCGCACGCCGTCGCGCACCGCATTCTGCTGCGCCGTCGCAACATACACCCCGAAACCCGCAATAAGCGAGCCGAACACCAGAAGTATCAGCACGAGATTTATGAGCGCGAACAGCAGCCAGCGCTTTTTTATGTCACGGTCTACTCTCACCATATCAGATTTTCTCCGTCCACATATATCCCGTCGCTTTGATGGTTTTCAGACATACGTCCAGACCGTACTCCGAAAGTATCTTCCTCAGACGGAATATGTTTATCTCGATTACCGACGTCCCCGTGGTAGAATAATATCCCCAGATTCTGTCGAAAATCTGCTGCTTGGTCATAATGATTTCCTTGTTGCGCACGAGAAGTTCGAGGATTTCGTACGTCTTGCGGTTCATAGGGACATAGTTGCCGTCCACCGTCATCATCTTGTTGACGTAGTTCACCTCCATATTGCGGAACTTGTAGTGCGTGCTGCTGAAATTGCCGCCCGTACGCCTGAGGCACGCCTCCACGCGCGCCATAAGCTCCTCTCTCGCGAAAGGCTTCGTCATATAATCGTCCGCGCCGAGCCTGAAACAGTCGATTTTTTTGTCGATGTCGCTGAGAGCGGAAAGGATGATGACCGGCATAAGATAGGTGCGGCGGATTTCTTTGAGCACTTCCATTCCCGACAGCTTTCCGAGCATAAGGTCGAGAATGATAAGGTCGTAGTAAGTCTTTTCCACGTCCTGCAATGCCTTCTCCCCCGAGAGCGCGATGTCCACATCCCCTATGACGCTGAGCGATGTCGAAAGTATCTTCGCCAGCTTTTCGTCGTCTTCAACCACCAAAAGGCGCATAATCTGACCTCCGTTGCCGTTTTGCGGCATATTATTGTTTACACTAAGGTTACAAAATGATTAAATTCATCTTAAACCCAATAACCAATATACAGCAAATCCGCGTTATATACAATATATTTTCCGTTTATGTCAGAATAATTTAATAAAGGTGCAATGAAAATGAAATTATTCCGCGCCGCCCGCCGTCCCCTTCGCCGCGCGTGCCCGAATTGACAAAAAGAAAGCGCACGGCGGACCGTGCGCTTTCCTCCTCTCCCGCAAACGTCAGGTTTCGATGATGTCCGCCGCCCTCAAAGACGCCAGAAGTTCGTTTATTTTGTTGGCGAGCGTTTCGGTATTGGCGGTGGTCGCCACGTCCGCAACGGCAGTGCCGGGGGTCACGGGACCGGTCGCTCCCGTAGGACCGGTGGGACCCGTCGGACCGGTGGGGCCCGTCGGACCTTCGTCACCCGTGGGACCCTGCGCACCTTGCGCACCCGCGTCACCCGTGGGGCCCGTCGCGCCCGTGGGACCCGTCGCACCCGTAGGACCGGTGGGGCCGGCGCCCGTCCCCGAAGGTCCGGTCGGGCCGGTTGCGCCTGTCGGTCCGGTTGCTCCCGTTGCACCTGTTGCGCCCGTGGCGCCTGTCGCTCCCTGCGTACCCGCGACGCCCTGCAAACCCTGAACGCCCTGCGGGCCTGTTGCGCCTTGTGCTCCCGTGGCACCCGTCGCACCCGTGGCACCCGTTGCGCCCTGCGTTCCCGCAGCGCCCGTGGCACCCGTTGCGCCCGTAGCTCCCGTTGCGCCTGTGGCGCCTGTCGCTCCCGTCGCACCTTGCGGTATGGTAAAGGTGAGAATGGGGTTTGCTCCGCCGGTATCCGTGACGGACGCAGCGGTGCCCGGCTGTCCCGTTATGGTCTGCCCCACCGTTACGGTCACCGCCGAAGGTCCGGTCGGTCCCGTAGGCCCCAGCGGGCCTTGCGGTCCTATCGGTCCGCGCGGACCCGTCGGCCCCGTCGGCCCCTGACAGCAACAGCTTCCGCGCGGTGCGGGTTCGGGCGTGACATTCCCGCCGCATCTGCACGGATAGCAGCCGCATACTCTGCAATATCTGTTAGAAAACATAGCGTGTCCTCCTGAAATTTATGTAAACCAAAATTCCCTACTACATCATATAAATGCAATGTCGCGGAGGTTACTATGGAAGGACTGCTCTCACTTTGTCTGATTGTCAAAAACGAGGAAAAAGTGCTGGCGCGGGCGCTGGACGGAGTGCGCGCGTACGCGGACGAAATAATAATCGCCGACACGGGCAGCACGGACGGCACGAAAAAGATTGCCTCGGAATATACGGACAAAATTTACGATTTTGAGTGGAAGGACGACTTCGCCGCCGCAAGGAACTTCGCCTTTTCCAAGGCGACGTGCGAATATATAATGTGGATGGACGCCGACGACATCGTCACTCCCGAAAACGGAGTTCTGCTCGGCAAACTCCGCAAACGGCTGGAAACCGAAAAACCCGACGTGGTTATGTGCCGCTACGACGTGGCGTTCGACGCGGAGGGGCGCGCGACGTATTCCTATATACGCGAAAGGATACTCCGCCGCGAGAACTGCCCTCCCTGGGTGGGCTGCGTCCACGAATGTATTGCTCCGCAGGGGAAAATCATATTCTCGCACTTCACGATGCGCCACGGCGAAGTCCCCGGAAAAGTGCGCGGAAGGCGCAACCTCGACATTTATCAGAAAAACATCGCCGCAGGCGTCAGGCTCGACCCGCGCCATACATTTTATTACGGAAGGGAGCTTTACTCCAACCGCCTTTACGCCGAAGCGGCGGCTGTCCTCACGGGCGCGGTAGAGGGCGAGGGTTGGGCAGTCAACAAAATCGAGTCCGGCAAGGTGCTTGCCGACTGCTACATCGCGCTCGGAAAGTACGACGAGGCGATGAAAACGCTGCTGGGCACTTTCCGTTTCGGCGAGCCGCGTGCCGCGGTTTTATGCAAGCTCGGGTCGCTGTTCAAGCGCAAAAAGATGTGGAAAGAAGCAATATATTGGTATTCGGCGGCATTAACGGCAAAAGATTTCTCCGCATACGGCGATTTCGACCAGCCCGAATGCAGGGGAATTATCCCGCTCGTGGAGCTCACGGCGTGCTACTGGCAGGACGGAGAGGAGAAAAAAGCCGTGGAATGCCACAAGACGGCGGCAGAACTGCAACCCGACCACCCTTCCGTCGTGTTCAACCGGAAGTTCTTCGAAAGCCGAGGGCTGCTCTGAACGGGTTGCTCCGAATGTGCGCAAAACCCGATTTGCGCAAAGTAAGGGCGCGCCCAAGGCGCGCCCTCTTTTTGACCCGCGGGATGTCCCGCGAAGACCGTGGAAATCATTTTCGGACGTCGTATATTCTGAAATTCCCGTTGCTGACGGAACGCGAAAAGAAATCGCCGTCCGACGGCATACCGTTAAAGTAGCAGTCTATGCACCCCGTGGTGCACTTGTGTCCCGCAATCATAACGTTGACTTCCCTGCCCGCGTATTCCGCGGTCAGTTCGTCCAGAAAGGAATATATCCTGTCCGCGAAATCTTTCGGGTTTTCCACGCCGTCGTAAACCGTCGGGTCGGGGATGAGCCCGACGACAAGGCGCATATTTTCGTCGATAACCTGCCCGTCGGCGCTGCCTACGTCAAACGGCTGCAATCTCTCGTCCGTGACGACCGCCGCACCCCGCGTCGCAATCCGCGCCGTCTGCACGGCTCTTTCCTGCGGAGAGGAATACACCGCCGCGAAGGACACGCCTTTCAGCTCGTCGGCAAGCCGCTCCGCCTGCGCAATGCCCGTCGCATTGAGAGGCAGACCGTGCCGCCCCTGCATCCGCTTCTGCACGTTGAGGTCGGTCTGACCGTGTCTAACCGTATAAATTCTCATAAGTCGTTCCTTCTGAGAGCAATATGCGCACGATTTCCTCGTTGCGCGCGCGTATTTTCGCATTCACGCGGTTGTTGAAATCGCCGCAGTCGCTGTTTGCAAAATCCACCTGAAACACGGGCATCGCTTTCAGCCACATATCGAAATTCTCGTTGTCGAGCAGCGCGACATTGTGTTTTTCGGCAAATTTCACCAACGACCACGCGCCTATGTCGCGGAACACGTCGCCGACAGTAGCTACGGAAACCGTCGCCTGCGCCTGATTTACGCGCAGTTTCCAGCGGTACAGCCTCGTGACGCTGATTTCCATCGCATAGCGCTGTATATCGTCCGCCAGCACGTCCGTCCCCATACGGTTGTGCCATTCGTGCGACGCATTCGCGTCGATGTCGAAAAAGTAAGCGGAAAAATCGCTCTCCTCCGTTTCTCCTTCGGGTATTTCGTATTCGCGCCTGTCCATAAGCACGACGCCCGCGGACGTCCCGTTCTGCGTGACGTCGTTGTAGGTCAGGTCGTCAATGGTCACTCCGCCCGAAAATTCGGACCCGAACACGTTGACCTCGTCGTAATGGACGAAATCGTATATCGTTTTGCCGTTATACTCCACCGTCGCCAGCCAGTCGTGGAAGGAGTCGAGGCTTTGGTTTTCGCCGAAATAAGTGCTCTGCAAAAACAGTATCACGACCTCACCGGGATGTTCGTCGAGGAATTTCAGCACGTCCAGCACGTCCAGCGCGAATTCCCTGCCCAGTATATTATGCGTTGCGAACCATTCCCCGTCGTAATATGTATATTTGAAATGCAGCATCCGCGCCCCTTGCATCAGCAGTTGATACGGGGACACCACCTGCGTGACCGCCATACGATACTGAAAACCCGAGGTTATCGGAAAGACAGACTTCAACATATCGCTGCCCGGCTTGTTATCGATTGAGTTGTCGGCGCTTACGGAAAAGGAATTCGCATCGTGAGCCCCCAGCATCGCGATGTCTATGATTCTGGGGTTTGCCTCCGTGATGCCCTCGATGTCCGCGAGCACGGTCCCGTACGCTCCGTCCGTATTCCCCGTCCCGACTCCGAGCGTACGGACGTTGAGCATCACGGCAAAAAACACCGTAAGCACGACAACAGGTATGAGCACCCCGCACAGAATGCGCGCCGTGCGCCTGCGCTTCAACCTTGCCGTCACCGCCGCCCGCTCTTCGGCGGGCACCGTCACCACCCTTGTTCATTCAAAATCCTCTCTCATTTGCGTCTGCTCCCGCACAATCCTCGGCGGAGCGCTCCGGCTCCGCTTTCGTGCAAAGACAATTATACAACGCCCGCGCGCTTCGCACAATGCCCCCTTTTTCCGCCAAGTATTCTAAAAAACGACGAAAACTATTATACTTTCTGGCGAAATTTATAATACTTTTTCTTAAAATCCTACTGTTTAGTGGATTTTCGAAATTGCGCAAGGATTTCCTTCCTTCTTGTAAAATCACTCTCTTTTTAAGCATTTTTCCGCGTTTGCCGAGGCAAAAACCCCGTCCGCAGCCCTCTCCGCAGGCATTCCGCACATCTCGCTCCGCGCCCGTTTCGCCTGGCGGTCGTGGCGACGGAGCGTTGCCGTTTTGCCGTCGCACCTCACTTTCCGACAATGCCGCAGTCACTCCTTTGTCTGCCGCAGAGCGAAGCCTTCCCGACCTGTGCGGACGCAAAAAAAAGCTCCGCACCTGCGGAGCTTTTAACCGTGTTTTCTGCCGTGTTTGCGGCGATGTCAGACTTCGGGCAGTTCGCTTTCGCCCGCGGCAAGAGATTCGTCCGTGGGAGGTGCGTCTTGCAGTTCCCCGCGCATAAAGCGGTCGTAGGACACCATATCGAAGTAGCCCGTTCCCGTCAGACCGAAGAGGATGACTTTCTTCTCGCCCGTTTCCTTGCACTTTCTCGCTTCGTCCATTGCGACCTTGATGGCGTGAGAGGATTCGGGAGCGGGAAGTATGCCCTCCACTCTCGCGAACTCGACCGCCGCCTTGAACACGTCAACCTGGCTGACTGCGCGCGCCTCGTCGAGATAGCCGTCGTGGTAGAGCTGACTGAGTATGGGGCTCATTCCGTGATAGCGCAGACCGCCTGCGTGCGTGGGAGCGGGCATAAAACCGCTGCCGAGCGTGTACATCTTCGCAAGCGGGGTGACCTTGCCCGTGTCGCAGAAGTCGTACGCGAACTTGCCTCGCGTCAGCGACGGGCAGCTCATCGGCTCCACCGCGATGAAGTACGGGTTGCGCTCCCCTTTCAGTTTGTCGCGCATAAACGGCGCCATCAGACCGCCGAGGTTGCTTCCGCCGCCCGCGCAGCCGATGACCATATCGGGATATACGTCGTATTTTTCCATCGCCGCCTTGCTTTCGAGCCCGATGACCGACTGGTGCAGCACCACCTGATTGAGTACGCTGCCCAGCACATAGCGGGTGTCCTTGCCCGTCACGGCGACTTCCACCGCTTCCGAGATTGCGGTGCCGAGGCTGCCGCTGGTGTTTTCGGGATGTTCCGCCAGCATTTTTCTGCCCACCGCGGTCGTATCGGAAGGAGAAGGTATGACCTTTGCTCCGTACACCTGCATCACGGCGCGGCGCTGCGGCTTCTGCTCATAGGAGCAGCGCACCATATACACGGTGAGGTCAAGCCCGAAATATCCGCACGCCATAGAGAGCGCGGTGCCCCATTGTCCCGCACCCGTTTCGGTCGTGACGCCTTTCAGCCCCTGCTCCTTTGCGTAATACGCCTGCGCAATCGCGCTGTTGAGCTTGTGGCTGCCGCTGGTGTTGTTGCCTTCGAATTTATAATAGATTTCCGCAGGCGTGTCGAGATACTTTTCAAGGCAGTACGCGCGCACCAGGGGCGACGGGCGGTACATCTTGTAAAAATCTCTGACTGCCTTCGGGATTTCTATGAAAGCGTCCTTGTCGTTCAGCTCCTGTTTGGCAAGCTCTGTGCAGAACACGGGTTCGAGTTCGGAGAGCGTCACGGGTTCGTGCGTTGCCGGATTGAGGAGGGGACGGTGGTCTGTGCGCATATCGGCACGCACGTTGTACCATTCCTTGGGCAGCTCGTTTTCGGACAGATAGATTTTGTAAGGGATTTCTTTTTTGCTCATAGGAATTACCTCCGTTTTTATTTTCTTGCCGGCAACGCCGGAGAATGTCTTTTCCGTTCACCCGTTTGCGCGCACGGGCTTACACATCGTTTCCGTGCCGTACCGCGCCTGCGGACAATGCGTCAAACGGGCTTTCCCCGCAACACGCCGCCGACGTCTGCCGCCGCCTGCCCGACCAAAACACGCTTCGTGTTTTCAACCGAACATCCGTTCCGACGCATTCGGGTTTGCAGTTTTGCCGAAGGAACAAAAAACCCGACAGCAAAAACTGCTGTCGGGGACAAAGTCTTGGACTCTGCGGTGCCACCCCGCATTGACACGGCATCGCTGCCGCACCCACTCATCAACTGCCAACACAGTCAGGCTTCTTACGCGAGCTTTACGTCCTCGGCTACTCGTTGCCTTTCGCCTCGGCCCTCCGGGGCCCATATTATCGGGTTCGGTTCCTGCCGGCATCACACCGCCGCCGACTCTCTCTTAGTCCGTCACCCGTTTTCTTCCCGTCAACGGTTTGTTAAGTTGCCTTAATACTATCACCGCTTTTTTTTGCTGTCAACGGATTTTTCGTTTCCCCGCGACATTTTTTATAATAGAGCCTTTTCCCGCTCTCGGTGCGTTTTTTTGCATCGCAAAGCTGCCCTCCGTTCCCGTTTCGGGCATTCTTCATCCGAGAATTCTCGTTTCGCCCGCGGCACATATGCCCGTTCTGCCATATGAGAACACGCCCTCTTTGTTCGTCCTCTCTTTTCAGACTCCCGCCGCCCTCTTAGCGTCCCCATCCTTTAATATGCCGCCGCGTGGCGCGCGCCCGCGCACATTCTGCACGCATCGGGCGCGCATAACCTTCAAGAAAATTTTCGGACGTCATTGTCGCGAACGTCCGTCCGCGGCGCGTCTGCGGCGAATTCGACGCTCCGACAACCTCTGTCAAAGCCCGAAGCGGCTTTTTTTCCTTATTTGGCAAAATAAGCCGCAAAATCGCTTTACAAATTTAGCGAGGTAAAGTATAATGACACGGTAATCTCCGCCGAAACAGGCAGAGGAACTCATCAGGAGGGATATATGAAAAAGAAAATTTTCGCACTCGTGCTCGTCGTCGCGCTCGTCGCCTCCGTCGCCGTCGGTCTCGCCGCCTGCGACAACGACGCTTCCGCAAGCTTGCTTTTCGGGAAAGAATTGGTTGCGCTGACTTCACAGCTGGACGCGCTCACTCAATTGAACCTCGGCGGTGCCGACATAGCCGTTATCGACTCTGTTATGGCGGGTTATTATCTCGCTACCGGCGATTATGCCGATACAATGGCGGTCATAGAAGGCATTGACCTCAGCGAGGAAGACTACGGCATAGCTGTCGGCAAAGGCAAAGAAGCATTTATGGGCAAAATAAACGAGGCTATGATTGCTCTTTACAACAACGGCACTATGACCCAAATAGCCGAAAAATACGGCCTTGAAAACGAAATCAAAATAACTGCCGACACCACCAATCCTTACGCAAACGCAACCGACGATTCGTGGGACAATATCGTTGCAAGCGGCAGCGTGTCCCTCGGCTATACCGAATTTGCGCCGATAGCATATGTGGAAAACGGAACTCTGACCGGCTATGATATCGAACTTGCTTATGCCGTATTCGATTATCTTAACGGCGTGTACGGCTGCAACATAAGCGTGGAACCTTATAAAATCGAATGGGACCAAAAAATCACGCTGATTGAAAACGGAACCATCGACGTTATTTGGAATGGTATGACGATAACGGACGAATTGCAGTCGGCACTTACGATAAGCATTCCTTATCTCGCGAACAAACAGTCTTGCGTCGTTATGAAGAGCGACCTCGATAAATACGATACGATTGCGGAATTTCTGAAAAACTCCAAAGATGCAATCGTTGCCGTCGAAAACGGTTCGGCTGCATACAAAATCATAACGATGGAGATTTAAAAACAGCATAATGTCGTTCGTAGAAATAACAAAAGGTCTGTTAGAGGGCTTCGGTTTTACAGTCCTGCTTTTTGCCGTCACACTCGTGGCGGCAATTCCGATAGGATTGCTTGTTTGTTTTTGCTCGACAACAAAATTTAAACCGCTGAAATACCTTACCAAGGTATTCGTATGGATAATACGCGGCACGCCTCTCATCTTGCAGATACTTGCCATAAGCTTTATTCCGTCAAGCGTATTCGGCATAGAAAACAAAGCGCTGGCGGACATTTTCGGCACGACTATGGCAAATATGAATTTCATTTTTGTCTGTATAGCCTTCATCATAAATTATGCCTGCTATTTCTCCGAGATATTCCGCGGCGGCATAGAATCCGTACCTAAAGGTCAGCACGAGGCGGCGGCGGTGCTCGGAATGAAAAAAGCGCAGACTTTCACGCTGATAATTCTGCCGCAAGTGTTCAAACGCATATTGCCTCCGATGTCCAACGAGATAATAACTCTCGTGAAAGACACGTCATTGGCACGCGTACTAGGCGTCGTCGAAATCATTATGGCCGCGCAAAGTATAATAAATTCCGCTTATGTACTGTGGCCTTTCTTCTATGCGGGAGTATTCTATTTGATTTTCAACGGGCTTTTATCGCTGTTGTTCAACTTCATAGAGAAAAAAATGGACTATTACAAGGTGTGATATGGCGATACTCGAAGTTGCAGGACTGAAAAAAAGTTTCGGAAATCACGAGGTGCTCAAAGGCATCGATTTCGAGTTGCAGAAAGGCGAAGTGCTCGCCATAATCGGCTCTTCCGGCAGCGGCAAGACCACTTTGCTCCGTTGTCTGAACTTCCTCGAAACCGCCGACGAAGGACGGATTGTCGTAGGCGGCGAAGTGCTCTTCGACGGCAATGCCGCGGACAAGAAAAATGCGGAAGACATACGCAAAAAGAGATTGCACTTCGGATTGGTGTTCCAACAGTTCAACCTCTTTCCGCACTATAATGCCATAACCAACATCAAGCTCGCCGCCGAACTCCTCGGCAAGGAAAAGAGCCGCAAAGAATGCGCGGAAATCGACGCCGCGGCAAAATCCGAAAAGCGCGAGATTCTCTTGCGCCACAAGGCGGAAAGCGACGCGCTGAAAAACGAAAATCTGCCGAAAACGGAGTTTAACGTCAAGAAAAAGCAACTTAAAGCCACTCATCGCGCGGAACTTCTGGATTTCGCCGACAAAGTGAAGGCGGAAAAAACCGCTGTGCGCGAAAGGCTTTTCGGCGACATTGACAGACGCGCACAGGCGCTTCTGGACAGAGTCGGGCTCGGTGACCGCGCGGCGGCATATCCGTGCGAACTTTCGGGCGGACAGCAACAGCGCATAGCCATTGCGCGCGCCCTCGCGCTCTCCCCCGACATCCTTTGCTTCGACGAGCCGACCTCCGCGCTCGACCCCGAACTGACGGGGGAGGTGCTCAAAGTCATCAAAGGGCTGAAATCGGGCGACAGCACTATGATTGTCGTCACGCACGAAATGGACTTCGCACGCAATGTGGCGGACAAGGTCATCTTTATGGCGGACGGCGTGATAGAAGAAATGGGCACGCCTTATCAGATTTTCGAAAATCCGCAGAGCGAAAAGACGCAGGCTTTTCTGCGCAAATCCCGCGAGCAAACCGTCGGAGAAGAATAGGCGCGCAAACGCCCGCGGGCAAACAGGCTGACCAACGCACCCGTACGGGTGCGTTTTTATTCCCTTTTTCACCCGCAACGCGCGCGTTGCTCCGCTCCGCACAGGACAACTGACGCCGCAACAGGCAATTTCTCTTGATTTCGGGAAATAATATGCTATAATCTCCTTACCTGCGTCGCGTACCCTCGGCGTGGGGGTGTACCGGCTTCGACAGTCGGTTTGAGACGGGGTAAGCATGCCGCAGGCTCGTCTGCGTAAAAACGGAAATAAAAAATAAACGCGAAAAATACGCAAAAGAACTCCACTATGGAGTTCGCCCTCGCTGCATAATTTAGTCAGCGTGTCGCCCTCGGGTTTTCTGTTCCCCGGGCAAGCGGCATCATAAAAACAGACAACGCGGCCCCATCGCCCGGTAAGGCCGCTGTCATTACGGGCTTGTCAAGCGGAGGCTCGCCGACGTGCCGAAGCGAGAGACACCGAAACGCCGGATAAGCATGTAGAAATCACCGCCAACGGCCGGTTGGACCGGGGTTCGACTCCCCGCACCTCCACCAAATCAGGCAAAACCCTACTGTTTAGTAGGGTTTTCTTGTTTTGATTTTGTGCCATTTTGTGTCATATGTAACAGACTTCTCATTCAAGTAATTTCGTCAGTTCAATTAATTCAATGTTGTTGTAATATAATGCTTTCATATTGCTTTTGCTTCTTTTTTAAGTTAAAATTTTCTGGGGAGGTACACCCAATGAATACTTTTAGCACGTTCATTACTAAACGCTCTTTATACATTTCATTAGTGCTTCTGGTGTTGTTTTTAGCAATGCTTTTTATCCCCTATGTTTCCCCAAATGAATACTGGGTCGGATATGAGCAGTTCGAAAATAGTGCTTTTAAGATTCTAAACAACTTATGCTCTCTTGTTTCTGATAGTAACAACATTCCCGATGAGAGTTTAAGCGAGTACCAACTCTATCTTTTTGCAATACTATTCGTTTATCTCGTCTTATGGGTTAACCAAATTATTGCTATACTACTTGCAAAAAAGCATCCATTTTATTTCCTTTCTAGCTTGATACCGTTTTCGGTAATATTCTTTGGCACAATTTATATGGTGTCGGGATGGGCAAAGTCTGATGTACCTCCTAGTGCAGGGGTGTTTATTATGGCAATTATTTATGCCTGTTTACTATTCATAGCGTTTATTTGGTTTTACACTGCGTGGCTGAAACCGCGTCTTGCGAACCGTTCTCCCCGTGAGCACAAGCCTACCAAGTCCGAGCGCATAGCGGAGTTGGAACGGCAGGTCGCGGAACTGAAAGCAAAGGAAAAGGACGCCGAATAGCGTCCTTTTTGATGCAAGATAAAAGCAATTTCAAAGCGGGATGCAACGTGCCGCACCGCCCGACTTCACGGGAGCGCACACATCAGAGCAAAGCGAGCACATCCTGCGCGTTGGTGTCGGGGTTGACTTTCGGCATCACGGCGGCAATTCTTCCGTCCTCTCCCACGATGAAGGTGCTGCGGACGACGCCCATAACGGTCTTGCCGTACATCTTTTTCTCCTGCCACACCCCGTAGGCTTTGATTGCGTTGAGGTCAACATCCGACAGCAGAATGAACGGAAGGGAGAATTTCTCCGCAAATTTCGCGTGCGAGGCGACGCCGTCTTTGCTGATGCCTATCACGGTCACGCCTTTCTTGCGGAATTCATCGTATGCAGAGGCAAACGCGCACGCCTGACGGGTGCATCCCGGCGTGTTGTCTTTGGGATAAAAATAAACCACGACTTTCCTGCCGGCGAAATCGGACAGGGAAACAATGTTGCCGTCCTTGTCGGGAAGCGAAAAATCGGGGGCGATTGTGCCTTTTTCCAACATATATAACCTCTCCGTTTTATGTCGCCTTACTTTAAGCGGCGCCGCGGACTTGTCACTTCTGTGCTTCGAAGTTGTCGAGCTTCTTCTTTTCCAGCTTCCAGTATATTGTGCGGACGAAGGGGAAGACGGCAAACAAAACGAGTGCAAACGAGAAAAGTTTGCAGGGATTGACGTACTTCTTCTTCTTTTCCAGCCCTTTGACCATCGCTTTTGCGACGTGCGTGGGTTTCTGCACGGGGAAAGGTTTCTGACGGATGACCTTGTCCTGTCCTTTGACCGCCGCCTTGAAGAAGTTAGTGTCCGTGGCGACGGGATAAAGACAGGTCATCTTGATGTTTGCGGGCATTTCGAGCCTGAGCGCCTGCTGGAAGCCCTGCACGGCAAACTTCGAAGAGCTGTAAAGCGCATAACCCGGCATCCCCATCTTGCCTATGGCGGAAACGGTCATTGCGAACTGCCCTTCCCTGCCGCCGAGGTACGCGCGGAATTTCTGATAGGAATAGATGGGCGAGAACACGTTCGTCTCGAATATGCGCGCGGTGCGCGTCCAGTCCACGTAATCCATCGTTTCGTAATACGGAAAACCGGCATTGGCATAGAAAATATCGATGCCGCCCAGTCTCTCTTCCGCCGCGGCGAATATGGCGTCCACGCCGTCCTGCGTCGAAACGTCGCAAGTCATCGGCACGACCTTGTTGCGGTCGAACTTTTCGATGTTGTCCGTGTTGAGGTCCACGGCGAGAATTTTGTTGTCGCCTGCGGCAAGAAGTTTGAGCACTTCAAGACCTATGCCGCTGTTCGCCCCGGTGAGCACTATTTTTTTGCCCGTAATCATAATTGTTCCTCCCTTTTATGCTTTATAAAGTGCTTGTTGTGCGATGTCGCGCATCACTCGCAGAGAATGCGCAGCAGATTGCGGGCGGCCTCGCGCAACTCCTCGACGGTGCCCGTATTCTCCACCGTGCGGGTCGCTATGCGCCTGAGCACGAATGTCGGCAGCTGCGAACGCATAATCGCTTTTGCGCGCGGAAGCGCGAGCCCCCTGCCTTGCAGACGTTTCAGCCTTTCCCGCCTGGGGGCGGTGACAAGGATGATTTCGTCGAACATATCCTTCATCCCGCTTTCGAGCACGAGAGGCAGCTCCACCACCAGAGGGTCCGCGTCGCATTCGGCAATCTTTTTCGCAATCTCCGGGTGCGCAATCGCATTCAGCGCAAGCCTGCTCTCCTTGTCGGAAAACACAAGTGCGGCAAGGCGGGGTTTGTCGACCACGCCGCAGACCACGCACTCGGGAAACCGTGCCGCTATCTTCTCCACATATTCCGGGCTGCGCAGCAGCTCGGCGTTGATTTCGTCGGCGGACAGACACACAAGCCCCATCTCCCGCGCCACTTTCAGCACTTCGGATTTTCCGCTGCCTATGCCGCCTATAATCGCTACGTTCATCCTATCCTCTCATTTGAGTTCGCCCCAGCTCTTCGCCTTGTTTGCGTCGGCGACGAGGGGCACGCGCAGTCTGACTGCGCCCTCCATTTCTTCTTTGAGTATTTTCACGACTTCGTCCGCCTCGTCAGACGCGGCGTCCACGATGAGCTCGTCGTGTATCTGCAATATCATCTTCGACTTCATCCCCGCAAGCCGCTTTTCCACCGCGAGCATCGCAAGTTTGACGACATCCGCCGCCGAACCCTGCAACGGCGTGTTCATCGCCATTCTTTCCGCCGCCGTGCGCAGATTGTAGTTGGACGAAGATATCTCTTTCAGACTTCTGCGCCTGCCGAGCATAGTGACGGAATAGCCGTGTTCGCGCGCGAAAGCGATGTTGGCGTCCATAAACTCCTTCACCTTCGGATACGTCGCGAAATAGCGGTCTATGAACTCCTTCGCCTTATACTTCGGGATGGAGAGGTTTTCGGCAAGGCCGAAATCGCTCATTCCGTAAATTATGCCGAAATTGACCGCCTTCGCGTCCCTGCGCTGTGCGGGAGTGACTTCGCTCTGCGGAATGCCGAGTATCTGCGACGCGGTGAGCGCGTGTATGTCGGCGGAGTTGTTGTATGCCTCGATGAGTTTTTCGTCCCCGCTGAGATGGGCGAGCATACGCAGCTCTATCTGCGAGTAGTCTGCCGACACGAGCACGCAGCCCTCAGACGCCACAAACGCGCTTTTTACATCCTTAGCTTCCTCCCCGCGCACGGGAATATTCTGCAAATTCGGGTTGGCGGACGACAACCTGCCCGTTGCGGTGATGCACTGGTTGAACTCCGTGTGTATCTTTCCGCGGTTCACGAGGGGCTGCATTCCCGTCACATAAGTGCCGAGAAGTTTGGCGTAATGCCGCCATTCCAGCACCTGCTCCACCACGGGATGTGCGGCGGCAAGCCCCGTCAGCACGTCCTCGCTGACGGAATAGCCCGTCTTCGTCTTTTTGCCGTGTTTGAGCCCGAGTTTGTCGAACAGCACTTCTCCGAGCTGTTTGGGCGAAGCGATGTTGAACGTCGTCCCCGCGGCGGCATAAATGGAGGACGTAAGGGCGGCGAGCCTTTCCTCGTACTTGACTTTGAGCGCCGCGAGCCTATCGGTGTCTACGCATATACCGCGCTCTTCCATTGCGGCGAGCACGACGGTCAGCGGCTGTTCCACTTCGTAAAACAGTTTGTCCAGCCCCTGCTCGGGCAGCGACTTTTCCGCCTCCTCCGCATAGCGGAACATCGCCGCCGCACCGACGTCGTATCCCTCGGCGCCGAGCACTGCCTCGACGGACTTTATGGGAGCGCTCCCGCGAGTCAGGTGCGCCGCGGTCATAATGTCGAAAAACGCCTTCGGCGCAAAGCCGTATTTTTTCAAAAGGGATTTGTAATCGTAACAAATGAGCGTGCGACCTTCGGCAAGACTTTTCACGGCGGCGACGGCGTCGTCGAATGACATCCCCTCCGCGAAGAGGTCCTCGGCGCAGTCTATCTCGTATTCTTTGCCTCCTCCGAAAGAGAAGCTCACTCCCGCGCCTATCAGGACGGACACTCTGTCCCCTCCGTCTATCGCGGCGATGTCTTCCGCGGAACGGACTTTGACGACCTCTTTTTCAAAGGCGGGAGCGGCGCCGTCGGCGGCGACGAAAGTCATCCTCGCCGCAACGGAATTGAGTTCCAGCTCCTGCAACCTCTTCTGCACCTCTTCGGAATAGACCCCATTGAAGCGAAGGTCATCCTCCGTGACTTCCAGCGGGACGTTCTTGTCAATCGTCGCGAGCATGCGCGACAGCAAGGCTATATCGCGGCTGGCGGCGAGGGTTTCGCCGACCTTGCCTTTTATCTCTCCCGCGTGACAAAGCACTTCATCGAGCGTTTTGTACTGTTCAAGCAGCGCTTTTGCTGTTTTCTCGCCGACGCCCGCAACGCCCGGGATGTTGTCGCTCGGGTCACCGCGGAGCGCTTTGTAGTCTATGAAACTCTGCGGAGTGAACCCGTCTTCCGCAAGGCGGGCAAGGTCGATGACTTCGACGTCGCTCACGCCCTTTTTGGTCCAATAAATCCGCGTGGTGTCGCTCACCAGCTGAAAGCTGTCGCGGTCGCCCGTGAGTATGACCGTATCGTCGTCAAAACGCGCCGAGAGCGTGCCCAGCACGTCGTCGGCCTCATATCCCTCCTGGCTTATCACGGGCACTCTCATAAGCGTCAGAAGCTCTTTGAGAGGCTCGAACTGCTCGGCAAGTTCCGAGTCCATAGGCTTGCGCGTGCCTTTGTAGGGCGCATAAAGTTTGTGGCGGAAGGTCGGCGCTTTGAGGTCGAAAGCCGCCGCGACGTGAGTCGGCGCAAAATCCTTGACTATGCGGAGAAACAGGGTCAGAAAACCGTAAATCGCGCCCGTGTACGCCCCCTTGGATGTTTTGAGATTGGGGAGCGCGTGATAGGCGCGATGCACAAGACTGTTTGCGTCAATGAGCAGAATTTTGTTTTTTTCCGACATAAGGACTTTCCCTCAATCCGCCGCGACCGTCTGCGCGGAGTTTTCCGCCTCGGTCACGATGCGGAGCGCGTCCGCATAACCCAGCTGTTTGAGGTTTTCTATTCTTTCGGGCGAGAAAGCCATGGCTCTGCCCAGATTTGCGGACGGAGTTATGTAAAGTATGTCCAAATCGGACTGCTCTATTCTGCGCTTCGGCTGTTTGGAGTCGGGATTGGTGCGCACGACTATCATCTTCTTGCAGCCCGTGCGGGCGAGCAGATTGATGGGCATATTGTCGTAAACGCCGCCGTCTATGAACTTCTTGCCGTCTATCTGTTTGGGCGGGAAAATGGGGAAACACGCGGACGCGACGATATAATCTATCAGTTTGCCCTCGGGGATGTCCTTTTTCATCGCCTCGAAAGGTTCCATATCCGAGATGTTGTACGTCACGCAGCCGAAATCCACCGAGCTTGCGCGGATGTCCGCTTCGCTCAATCTGTTGTATACGAATTCCAGAGTGTGGTCGTAGGACTCTTTGATAATCTCGCGGGCGGAAAGCAGTTTCTTCCCCGTGGCGATGATGAGGTCGAGGTCGAAATCCTTCTGACGGAAACGTGCGACCGTATCGTCGTCGAAGTCGAACACGGGACAATATTTCGCTTCCTCCCAGTACTCCGCGAGCTTTTCTATCCCCTGCGAAGCCATCACCGCTCCGTTCAGAGCACCGATGGAAGTGCCCGTGATTGCGCTGAATGTGTAACCTTTTTCGATGAGGGCGATGAGGGCGCCGAGCTCGTAAGCTCCTTTGACGCCGCCGCCTTCGAGAACAAGACCGACGTTTTTAGACATTTTTCCCTCTTATGCGGCGATATCGCGCGCAAATTTCTAAGTTAAAGTTTAATAAATTACGCGCGCGATGTCAAGCGGAAGAAATCTGCGCCGAAACGACGCAGTCCGCCCATACCGTTCGGCGCAGCTTTGCCCTCCCCTGCGTCTGCGGTATACCGCGACGGGCGGCGGGTTTTACGGGCAGCACCCCGCCCGTTGACGCAAAAAAACGCCGCCCCGTAAGGAGCGGCGCCGAACTGCGTAACATTCGGGTCTTGCCCGTCAGTCCTGATGCAAACGGTCGATGAAACGGGTGTTCACGGTATAAGTCGCACCGGGGACTATGTCGCCTTCCGATGCGGTGTAACACCACACGCGGATGGGATTAGGCAACATACCCAATATCACTCCGCTGCCGCCTATTTCTCTGAACATGTCGGTTGACAATTCGACGAATCGTTCATCCTCGAAACTCGGATTGAGATAGCTCTTCTCGGAAAGACCCGTGGACACGAAACCGAAGTGTACATAGCTCGTACCGTCGTAATCTTTAATCAGATAAGCAAACTTCTGATTTTCCAAAGCGGTTCTCAACAACGCCATCGCGGGCTCAATCAACGCAGCGGCGGTGTCGTCGATGCTGTCCTTGTCAATAAGGCTTAAAGCGTCGGTGGACTGCCAGTTGTAAATATCGAGGAACCCGGTCTGAATCAAAGTGGAGACCTGTCCCGCCGCAGCCTTTTGGTCGGCGAATTGTTTTTTGTAATCGTTATTGGAGAAATTGACATAATGGAAACTCATACCCGTGCCGATGAGGTTGGACATTACGAGATTGTGGGTGCGGAGTATGCTGTACTTCACATCCCCTTCTATTCCGTCGCCGTCCTCGTCGTGGGCAGATTCTTCGTTTTCCATATTCGTGGGGACATAGATACCCGTGCCGCCCATATTGCGCACAATACAACCGTCAATCGTGAAATCCACGCCGTGCAGTCCTATGCCCGTGCCCGCATTCTGGATTATGGAGTATTCCAGACGGCAGGCGGTCAGATTGTCGTTGACGTACTCGTCGTCATAACTCACCGTCCTGAACTGTATCGCATAACCCTTTATGCCCTGCGCGTCGCTTGCCGCCTGTATCTCGTCGCCGACGTCGTTGTTGGGCGAAATGGTGACGTTGCTCACGACCGCCCCCTCTTCACGGACGGTCACCAGGCAGCAGTTGTACTCCGTCATAAACGACTGACTTGCATAAATGCGGTGATTGTTGCCGTACAGACTGCAACAAATCTGCGCTTCGTAGTTGTTGTACTGATACTTCTCCGCCGTCACGTCCAATGCGGTGAGCAACGGCTCGCCCGTTTCCGTATCGCAGTACGCGATGTCGGAGCCAAGAACGATGTCCCCGTCGAATGCGGGAGTATTCGGGTCGTATCTATGGCTGAGTCCGTCAAAGAGTTTTGTAAAGGTCTGGGTGGAACGCGCCGCCACGAAAAACTCGTTGACGTCGTTGACCTCGACTGCGGGAATGACGGTTATCGTCAGCGTCTGTGCCGCAAGGGAAGGATTGCGCGGATAACGCGCGCTCACGGAAATCGTGATGTCAGTCCTTTCGCTTATCGCATCGGCATTGAACACAAGCACGTTGCCCTCGAAGGACGCGAGTTCGGGACGGTCGGTTTCGAATACGAAAGCGTCGTAAAATTCCGCTCTGTCGTCCGCTTCCTCTGGCACGACGGGAAGAGAGAGCGCGATTTCCAGCACGTTGTCGACATAAAACTCCGTGCCACGGTCGTAATCATCCTCAGTCAGCTCGTGCGTCGGGTCGAAACGGTAGGAAGCGAACACGGTTTCGCGGGCAAGCCCGACTGCAAGAGAACTCTCGTCGAGCTGCAAGCGGAAGATGGATATCTTCTCGACCGCAAACAGTCTGATTTCTTTGCTGACTCCCGCAACGGTTGCCGTAATCGTGACTTCACCTTTCGAAACGGCGGTCACAACCCCGTTTTCGTCCACGGTCGCCACAGACTCGTCGCTGCTGCTCCACGTCGCCGACGGCGCTTCGTCCTGCGCTCCGATATCCGCGAGCCATTCTGCATCGAGGTCGAGGGGAATTTCGCCGATACCGAGCGTATAGGTGTCTTCGCTGTCGGGGTCATAGGCGAAGAAATCGGCATTCGCTATGACGAAATCGTCCGCGCCGCAGACAACGAACGTCACGTCGCCCGCGGGAGAAGACACCGTTGCGGAAGACGCGCCGTCGTCTATGACAAGCACAGCGTCCTCGATGACGCCGCCCGTTGCCGCCGCAGCGTCCGCGACGCCCGCCGCCGCAAGGTCGACGCTGCGCTCCGCGGTGTACACAGTACTGCCGAAAAGACTTGCGCCTGCTTTTACGGTTACGGTAAAGCCTTCACTTCGGACTTCTTCACCCGTGCCGTTTTGCGTTGCGTACATATAAATCACGGCGCTTCCCTCGCCGACCGCTGTCACGACGCCGTTTGCGTCGACTGTGGCGACGGAGGGATTGTCCGACTCCCATCTGCCTTCCGTGACCATACTTCCGACCGGGTTGTATGCCGCGGAAAGCATTGTCTTGTCGCCCGTGAAAAGCTCGTTTTCACCCGACAGAGTGATGCTTTGGACATCGGAGTCCGTCACTTCGACAAGACAGGTGTCAAGATACCCTTCCGCATTTACCGACACCCTGAACGTGCAGTAGCCCGTGATTTCGAGAAGCCCCGTGGTGTTGGTGTCCACAGCGGTATATCCGTCGTCGGAAGCCTCCACGAGCTCCACACCGGGGACGCCCGAAGTCGTGACTTCGATGTCACCCTGAATCTGCCATTCGACGGTCTTGTTGGTGGCGCGTTCGGGCAGCACGGTGACGTTTATATAGTCGTTGAGATTGACTATGTATCTGCCGTTTGCATCCTCCTTCACGTCGGACCAGAATATCTGCACCGTGTCCCTGTCCATCGACACGCTTTCCACGCCGATATACGCCTGTGTGGAAACGAAGGACGTGACAAGTCCCACGATGAGCATAATGATGATGGGTATGACCACCAAAACGCCGAGCATGACTTTTTTCATATTTACTCCTTTACCGCGTACGTGCCGCGCGGAAGCCCCTGTCCGCGCGCCGCACGCTTTCTTTCCGCACCGGGAATGCGGAAAGTCCTCTCATTGTTTTCTCCCCTTTCCGAAGCCCTTGTGCCTGCCGCAGTCCCGTATGCGGTCAGGCTTCGCCGTGCAGGCGCTCTATGAGTTTGCTGTTTACGGTATACGTCATACCGGGCACGAGGTCCGTCGTTTCGTCGTTGTATCCGAAGAGGTATATCGGATTGTCACGAATGTTGAGCCCCACCGCTTCAAGCAGCCCCGATATACGGTTGAGAAGAGAAATATCGCTGCTGCAGAACCACTTGATGCGGCTGTCTTCCAGCGTCATATTCCAGCTGATTTCGTCGGGGTCAACCGCCTCCTGCGTATCGACATACCGCGCCGACATTTCTCCGGTATTCACGTCGTACACTCTCTCGGCGCGTCTTCCCTCGTCGTCATAACCGTACATAATATGCGACTGTTTGCCAAGGCCCATTGACATAAAGCCGAGGTGGATATACGTCACACCGTCCACTTCCCTGCGCACAGATTCCAGATTTTTTTCTTCAAGCAACATATCCTGCAAAGCACCTATCAGGACCTGTGCGGTACTCTCGTTCAAACCTATTTCCTTTAAGGTTTCCAAAGGCAGGAGCGTCAGACTTTCGCCGGGCTGCCAGTTGTACATATCCAGGAAGCCTTTCTGCGTAAACGTACTGCGCTGACCGGCACTTTCGTCATACTTCGAGTTCGAATAATTCCAGTCAAGATTGATGCCGGTGCCGACCATATTCGACATCACGCAATTGGTGAGCGTAAGGTTGTTATAGAACTGTATGCTGCCTTCCAACGCATTCCTGACGTGTATGCCTACGCCGCCGGTGTTGCGCATTATGCTGCCCTCTATCTCGACTTCGGCGCCCGAAAGCTGCACCAGCGTGGTGGCGTTTTCGAGTATGCAGAACTCTATCCTGCTGCCTTTTATCTGTGTCACCGTTTCGCCTGTGGCGGAGTTGCGTGCCCGAATATTGTACTTGATGCAATAGCCCGACGTAAACGTGGACGCATCGTCTATGGTCAAATCTCCGTTTTCGATGTCCTCATCCGAGAACGTATTGGGACGTATAGTGAGATTGCTGAACACGACGTTGTCGGCATAGACGTGGAAAATGGGTTCGGTCTTGCCTATCATCTGGTCCTTTTCGGCGGAAACGGTGTAACCGTTGCCGTATACGCTGCCGTAGGTGTAGATGTTGGTCGCGCCGTCTTGTCCGGCGGCATTCTCGACGGGAATGTCATTGAGGAAGACCGCACTCTTTTTTTCCGTTTCGAGCGCCCTCTTCAACGAAGCGTAATCGCCGACCGACACGCCGTCCACCACGGTGATGACAAACGAAGCCGTCGTATATTCGGGCAGATTGGCGTATTTGGGATACTTCGCGCGGACGGTCACGGTGATGTCTATCTTCTCGCCGTTTTCCGCCGCCGCCTCGATAGCCGCTCCGTTGAAAGTCAGCAGATTGTTCGGTATGCCGTCGCCGTCGACATCGTTGAAATACGCAAGGTCGGGACGGTTTGTCGTGAACTCGAAAGCCTCGTAGAAGCTCTCCTCATCCTCGCCTTCGAACATAGCGGGATAAAGCACTCCGACGGAGAATGTGTTGTCGACAAGTGCCCCGTCGTCGAATTTCATAGAAGCGAACACGGTTTCCTGCGCGAGTCCGACTTCAAGAGAGTCCTGCGTCACGGCGCTCACGAGCACGGCGACTTTACGCTGGACTTCGAGCGTGAGTTCCGCCTCCGCGCCGCCGTCGGTTGCCGTCGCGGTGATGACCGCGTCGCCGCTGGACAACCCCGTCACGGCACCGTTTTCGTCGACGGTGGCCACCTGGGTGTCGGAAGACGACCATATGACTTCCACGCTCTCGCCGCGTCTGAACACGGACGCGTATCTTGCCGTAAGATACAGCTCCTCTCCGCCCACTTCGAGGATATAATCTCCGAGCGCGCCGCGCTCCACGATTTCTATCGCGTTCTCTTCGCAGAGATTGATGATGGCGGGGGTATCGCTGCCCTCGATTTCGATTACGGCGCGGGTCGCTCCTTCCTCAAAACGGAATATGCCGTCCTCAACCGTACAGCCTACGCAGGCAGTTATGTCTTCGGGAGAAATTCCGAGTTCGTTTTCGATGTCGAAGCCGTCGTAATGGACGTTGACTATGTCGCCGTAAGAGGTCGCTCCCGCGGTGACGGTGACGACCATTCTGTTGCTTTCTATCACATTGCCCTTGGAGTCTTCCGCGCTCATCCACACTTCCGTTTCGCCTTCGCGAAGACCGGTGATGATGCCGTTGCGGTCGACAGACGCGACAACGGACTCCGAAACGTGCCATTCGACATTGTAAGCGGCGCCGTCCATAGGCGTGAACACGGCGCTCAGCATCTCCGAACTGCCGGCGCGCAGAGTAATACTGTCGTCAAGCGAGATGGCGGTGATGTCGCCGCCGACGACCACGGTGCAGACGTCGGTATAGGTTTCCGCCGTGACGACGATTTCGAAATTGCAGTGCACGTTGATGCGTATAGACCCGCCCGCGGTCACGGTATCGGTGTGGTTGCCGTTTGCGTCGAGCAGTTCGACGTACCAGAACCCGTCTTTGCCGTTGTCGCCGTCGGGATAGTTCGCGTCGCGGCTGCGGACGTTTCTTATAGACCATTCGTAGGTTTTGTCCGTAGCGCGTTCGGGCAGCACGGTGACGACAAACAGACCGCCGTCGCCGTCCAGCTTGTATGTTTCATTCACTTCGAGAGTGAGGTCGTGTTTATCCAGTTCCACGCTCTCGACCCCGATGTACGCATTGACGGAAACGAAGGTCGTGACCAGTCCCATCACCAGCAGCACAACGAGGGGAATGACAATGAGTATGCCAATCATTACTTTCTTCATATTTTACCTTATGCAAACACAGCCGTGCCGTCAGGGCGCGATTCTCTGATAGCGCTTTTCGAGGTTGACGAAGAGCGCCGCCACGCTGCCGGCAAGTATAACCACGGAAATCGCGGAGAGTATGGCGTAAATGTCGCCCATACTGTCGACTATCGTCACAGTGCCGATTGAGAGAGGCAGGAAGCTGAACACCATCGTGAACACGCCGAACACTGCCGCGACGAGTATGCCGACAATGAGCGAGAGCACCATATTCTTGTTGGCGGACACCATTTCGCCGTCGCCGACGACGTTGAACGTCGGGGACTTGACGTCCGCGGATATCGCAAGACAGGTGAGCGCAAGCACTATCATCTCCGAAATGATGAAGATGCAGCCCACGTCGAGCGAAGTGAGCAGATTGCCCGCCCTGTCCGTACCGAACGCCGCCGCAACCACTATGCAGGAAAGCACGACGGACGCGGTGCCGACCGCGGCATACAGGAAAAGTTTGGCAAGTATCTGCTGAGTGTAGCTCACGGGCACTATCTTCGTCAGATAGAACGAGTTGCCCTCGCGCGATATGGACGTGGACGCGAACGACACTATGATGGAAACGAATATTATGATGACCAGCAGCGTAAGACCGGGCACTATCGCGGCACCGACCGTATTCTGCCCCATTGTCGCCGCAAGGTCGTTGCAGTAATACACCATCACGGGTGCCGCAACCGCCATCGCGAGATACTGGAAGGAATAGTTGAAGGAGCGCAGTATGAGGAAGAACTCGCGGTGAAGCAGAGTCCCGAACACGCTGCGTTTGATGTTGGGTATCTTCTTCTGGAAGGACACCTTCTCCGTTTCCACGCCCGTGAGTATAATCTTATAGTACGTGCGCGTGGTGACGAAGTAGCCCGCCACGGCAAGCGCCGCCGTAATGAGGAAGATGTACAGGAACGAAAGCCCGATTTCCGTCGCGGAATATCCGAACATCCAGCCCGCAAGCAGAAGCGCATACCACTTGAAAGGATACGCCGCGCCCGCTATGTCGCGCAGACGGTCCATAACGGCGGGCGAGAACATCCCCGCGCTTTCGTCGCGCATATAGTCCAGCACGCCGCCGAGGGCGGTCATATAGAGGATGAACACAGCGCATATCGCCGCAATGAGCAGAATGAGCACGAGCAGGAACTGGTTTTTGACCAGGTTCATTATCATCATAACGGGGATTGCGAGCAGGTTGGCAATCGCGTAAGGCAGCGGGATAGTGATTATGATGACCGCAAGCGACGCGAAGTAGAACCCGACGGGCGCGCCCGTCACGACGCCGAAGATGATGTGTATGGGCAGCATCACCAGCAGGTTGATGACCACGTTGTGCACGAAGCAGTAAATTGACTTGGCGAGAAGTATCTCCCTGCCGCTGACGGGAAAACGCAGCAAAAGCTCGTTGTCGCCGCTCATATACAGGTTTTTCACCACGTTGCCGATGGAAACCACCGTCGTCACGCAAAGCGTGAACAGCGTCGCGAGCACCAGGAATTCAAACGGCAGCTCCGACCTTCTCACGAACATCGCCGTCAGAAAATAAATGCCCGTCACGAGTATGGCGTAGATTGCAAGCGTAAACAGCACGCCGAGCGCCTTGCCCGCTTTGTCCTTGGCGGACATATCCACCTTGGAGCCGAACCGGGCGCGCATTTCCAGCCGCACCAGCGACCGGACGCTGAGCCAGGATATCTTATCGTTCATTGCGCGTCCTCCGTATCGGCGGAGCCGGATTTATCGTTTGTGGGGGCGGATTCCTCTTCGTCTACGGGCATTTCGGGGCGCATCTCCGCCTGCTCCTGCGCCACGTAATCCTCGAACAGACGCTTTTCGTAAGTGCCCGTGATTTTGAAGAATCTCTCTTCGAGGTTCGCCTTGTTCTCTTCGTGTCCGGCAAGGTCGAAACAGTCGATGAGGTGACCCTCGTTGACTATCGCCACACGGTGGCACAGCCTCTTGACAAGGTCGAGGTTGTGACTGGAAAAGAACACCGTGTTGCCCTTCGCGCAATGCTCGCGCATATACGCGATAATCTCGGCGGTGGACTGCGGGTCAAGACCCATCATAGGCTCGTCCAGCACCCAGAGCTTGGGCTCGTGTATGAGCGCGGCGATGATGCATATCTTCTGCTTCATACCGTGAGAGTACGCCTTTATCTGCTTGTCTATCGCGAAACGGAGCTTGAACAGGTCGAGATAATGTTCCAGCCTTGCCGTCCTGTCCTCCTTGGACACGCGGTAAAGGTCCGCGACGTAATTGACGTATTCCCTGCCCGTCAGTTTCTCGTAGACGGAGTGGTTGTCGGGGACGTACCCCATATTCATTTTCGCTTTGATGGGTTCTTTCTGAATATCGTATCCGCACACCTCGATGCTGCCGCCGTCGAAAGGCAGAATGCCCGTCAGGCACTTTATCGTGGTGGATTTGCCCGCGCCGTTCTGTCCCAAAAATCCGAAGATTTCGCCGGGACGCAGCTCGAACGAAATGTCGTCGACCGCCACACGGTCGCTCTTGGGATAAACTTTTCTGAGATTTGTCACTTTAAGCATATTTCTTCTCCTGCTTCTTTCTTGCGTTTTTTTGTGATTTTGCGGAAAACCGCCGTTATTGCCCGCCGAATTGCCGGACCCGTCTGCGTACGCGGCTTTGCCGCCCTCCTCCTGCTTATATAGTATTCCGCGATTCTTACCCCCTTCTTACGGAATTCTTACGAAATTCTTACAGGCGCGGGTGCGGGATACGCGTGCGGGAGTCGCGCCACGCGCGCGAGCGCGCATAAAGACGCGAAACGCAGACAGTCCGTCAACGGCGGACGCTCATTGTTTCATTACAACGGAAAGTTTCAAAAACGCCGCGGACGCGGGCGACGAACCGCCCTGCCCCGTAACGGTATGCGGCGCAGAATCGAAATGCGGGACTTTTTTGTTGTCGGCGCGCGTACGGAAGACGCGGCACTTGTCACAGGCGAAGAACTTCGCCACCGAAATGTATATCCCGCAGACACCGTAAAGAAAATATTTCCCGACGAAGGACTGAATTCTTCCGAACCACATCTGCTCCGCCATCTCGTGGCTGTAAGCCGCAAGCACGCACAGCGACGACTCGGTGGCGGCGCGTACGGCACGGACTCCTTTGGGCAGATTTTTTATCAGCGTCGCCAGGCACAGCACGATGCTCGCACCCACAATCACCGCGGCAAGCGCCAGGACGGTGAACGAAACGCCAATCATGGTCGTAACAATATCAAACATAGTCAACCTCTGTCGGTCATATAGATTTTACCATTTTTACGCGACGGGTGTCAATCATTTTGCCGAAAGCTCGTTTCGGACTTTAATTACGCTTAAAAACGCGTTTAATCTCGCGTTTCGTGCAATAAAACATTACGTTTTGTATCATCCGAACTTGCATTCGCGTCCCTCCCGACGCCCGTCGGGCAAGGAAGTATTCCTCGCGGACGAACCCGATGCGCAGGTTCGCCGATGCGAATTACACCCTCCCGACACCCCCTTTCCGCCGCCGTCCGACACCGCTCCCCGCACGCCGCGGAAGCGTCGGTTCCGCCCTCCCGCCGCCGTCGGCCGACGGAAACATTCCCCCTCTTTCCCTCATATGCTTGACTTGTCCCGCGCGCAAATGTATAACGTACACGGAGATTGAAAGGAAGTCACTCACACGGAGGATAATATGAACGTCGACGAACTGCTTCTGCCGCTCGCTCTCATACTGGTCGTTGCAAAGCTCTTTTCCATAATCGGCAAAAAACTCGGACTGCCGCAGGTGGTCGGTATGATAATCGCGGGCATTGTGCTCGGCTGCATCAAGTACATCCCCGGACAGAACGTGTTCACTTCTTCCGCTACGGAAGGGCTTTCTTTCCTCGCAAAAATCGGCGTCATACTCATTATGTTTTCCGCGGGGCTGGACACCGACCTCAAACAGTTCAAAAAGATTGGGGTGCCCAGCGTCGTCATCACCGTTATGGGCGTCGCGTTTCCCCTGCTCTTCGGCTTTCTCGCCGCGGGCGGAATGCTTTACGGCGGCAGATTTTCCTCTCTTTCGCAATCCGACCTGATTTCCTGCCTTTTCTACGGCACCATACTCGCCGCCACGTCGGTGAGCATCACCGTCGCCGCGCTCAAAGAGCTCGGCAAACTCAACACGAAAGTCGGGATGTCCATCATTGCCGCCGCCATAATCGACGACGTGATAGGCATCGTGCTGCTCTCGCTGTTCATCAGCATAGACGCCACGGGCGGTGCGGGCGATATAGGGCGTTCCGTCGGGATGATGATAGCCTTCTTCGCCGCGGCGATAGCCGTCGGCATACTCATCAGGCTTGCCTTCAAATACATCTCGAAGAAATATCCTCACACCCGCCGCATTCCCATACTCGGTTTCGCCGTATGTTTCTTTTACGCATATGCGGCGGAAACGTGGTTCGGAGTGGCGGACATAACGGGCGCATATGTCGCGGGGCTTATGCTCTCGGGTCTGCACGAGGCGGAATACGTCGACCGCAAGATAGAAATCAGCAATTATATGATTTTCGCCCCCGTATTCTTCGCCAACATCGGCATCACCTCTTCCTTCGAGTCGATAAGCGCGGCTATGGCGGGCTTCGGTGTGGTGTTCGTGCTGGCGGGGATGCTTGGCAAGGTCGTAGGCTGCGGCGCGGGCGCGCTGATATGCGGCTACGGCATAAAGGACAGTCTGCGGGTGGGCATAGGAATGATGGTGCGCGCGGAAGTCGTGCTCGTGTGTGCGCAGCGCGGAGTAGACTCCGGGCTTGTCGACTCCGCGATAATGCCCTTCGTGCTCATACTCATCATAGTCACCACCCTGCTCACCCCTCTGCTGCTCAAATTCTCCTACCGCAAGGAACTTCCCCCGCCGACTCTTCCCCCCGTCTACGTCAGAGAGCCGCACACGGTCTGACAATCCCGCGGCACCGACGGGCACGGATTGCCCGACGGACAACTTTGAAAATGGTTGGGCACGGCTTTGCCCGCTTTGTGTTTATGCAAATCAAAACCCCGCTTTTACACAAAGCGGGGTTTTTATCCGATTTTTTGCAAGATTAAACTTCGGTTTTGCTCAATGAACGCTTATTTCACGATGGACGCATTCCAATGGGGGTCGGGTTCGAGCCCCATCAGTTTCGCCACCGTGGCGGCGACGTTGCTCAGCCCGAATTCGCCGTCGGCAATTTCGCAGTCCGCATTATAGACGATGAAAGGCACGGGGTTGAGGCTGTGCGCGGTGCGCACGCTCACGACGCCCTTCTTGTTCTTTTCCAGCATCTCGTCGGCATTGCCGTGGTCGGCGGTGACTATGAGCGCATAGCCCGCTTCTTTGACGACGGGAAGCAGCCTTGCAAGTCCGAGGTCGACGGCTTCGACGCCGATTCTCGTCGCGTCGATGTTGCCCGTGTGTCCCACCATATCCCCGTTGGGATAATTGCAGCGGATAAAGCCGTATTTGCCGCTCTTCACCGCTTCGATGACCGCGTCTGTGACCTCCGCGGATTTCATCCAGGGACGCTGGTCGAACGTCACCCTGTCGCTGGGTATCTCCTGCCACGTTTCCAGCTCTTCGCTGAATTTTTCGCTGCGGTTGCCGTTCCAGAAATAAGTGACGTGGCCGAATTTCTGCGTTTCGGACACGGCATACTCGTTCACACCGTGCGCCACCATAAATTCGGTGAGCGTGTGCTCGATTTTGGGCGGTTCGACAAGGAAACGCTTGGGCAGGTGCAGGTCGCCGTCATATTCCAGCATCCCCGCAAACATCACTTTCGGCATATCGCCGCGGTCGAAACCCTTGAAATCCGCGTCGTCAAACGCCATACTCAGCTCTATCGCGCGGTCTCCGCGGAAGTTGAACAGCACCACGCTGTCGCCGTCGCTCATCGCGCCGACGGGTTTGCCGTCCTTTGCGACGACGAAACCGGGCAGGTTCTGGTCTATGACTCCCGGCTCCTCCGTGCGGTAAGTCCCGATTGCCTCCGTCGCGCTCGCGAACTGTCTGCCCTCACCGTAAACGTGGGTGTAGAAGCCTCTTTTCACCATATCCCAGTCCGCGAAATAGCGGTCCATCGTTATGGTCATTCTGCCGCCGCCGGAAGCGATACGCGCGTCGAAGTCCGCGTCGTTGAGCTCCGCCATTGCGTTTTCCAGCATATCGACATACACCAGCGCGCTGGTCGCGGGGACATCTCTGCCGTCAAGCAGAACGTGCGCCCTCACGCGCTTTATGCCCTCCTTTTTCGCTCCTTTGATGAGCGCGATAAGGTGGGATATGTTGCTGTGCACGTTTCCGTCCGAAAGCAGACCGATGAAATGCATCGCAGACTCATTCTTCACACAGTTGTCCGAAAGCGCGCGCCAGGCGGCAGACTTGAAAATGTTTCCGCTTTCGATGGCTTCCTCGACGAGTTTTGCGCCCTGCGAATAAATCTGACCGCAACCGAGCGCATTATGCCCGACTTCGCTGTTGCCCATATCCTCGTCTGAGGGCAGCCCGACCGCCGTGCCGTGAGCCTTGATGTAAGTGCAGGGACATTCCTTGCGCAGCTTGTCGAGCACGGGAGTATTCGCCATCGTCACGGCGTCGCCCAGTCCCGTAGTGGACTTGCCCACGCCGTCCATAACAACAAGAACGACTTTCTTTTCCATAAAAATCCTCGTTTAGCGTCCGAAGGACGAAACTTTTTTTCGCAAGAATTGTAGCACAGCGCACCCTGTCCGTCAACCGAACGCACGCCGCGCATACCCCGCTCCGCCGCCGCACCCGCAAAAAACGCCGCCGTCAAAAGACGGCGGCGCGGAAAAGGATGCCTCGGATGAGGCGATATCAAGGGTTCGTTACGCGTCGCTTTCCTGCGTCGGATTACGCCGCACTCCGACAACGGGCGGCTGCGGCGCGGCTGGGCTCGGCTGTGTGACGGTTCGCGGCGCGGCAGATTGCTGTGCGACGGTTCGCGGCTGCACGGCAGGTTGCGGCGCGGCAACAGCCAGCTTGGCGACCAGCTGTGCGTAAATTTCCTTTGCCATAGTCCTTGCTTTGCGTTGGAAATTGATGTTCTCTATCCAGCCTCCGCATCCTACGCTCACGAGCACCGGACGCAGCGCGACTGCAAGCACTATGGCCAAAATGCCTGTTAAAAGGAGCACAATCGCCACGGGCCACATAATTGCGAATAACCCCATTGCCGAAACAGCAAGGATTACGCCGACGAACAACCCGATTTTGTTCGACGTGCCCATAGTTTTCGCTATGCTGAGCGCATTGATTTTGTCTAAGTGTATGCGGTGTTCGAAAGTCGAAAGTCCAAGGAAAGTTTTTGCGTTTAATATGAGTTCCTTGTCCGTTACGTGCGCTTCGCGATGCAGTCTTGTTCTGCTTACCGTCATAATGCTGCTCCTTGTGACCGACAGAACCACCGGCAAAACGACCATGACCGCAAGCACTGCAAAGATTACGATTTGAGTTGTTTGCATTGCAACTTAAGCCCTCTCCTTTTTTATTACTGCAATTATAGATTAGGCATTGCCTAATTGTCAAGCAAAATTAGGCAATACTTAATATTATTTAGCAAAGTGCTATGAACCTCAAAGACAAAATTACCGAAAATCTGAAAACCGAAATAGAGCTTTCCGGAAAGACGAAGACCGAAATCGCGCACGCCATAGGCGTGTCCAAACCTACGCTGTCGCAATATCTTTCCGGACGCGCACAGCCCACTCTCGCCACCCTGTCGCGGCTGTGCACCTTTCTCGGCATTTCCGCCGACGACATACTCGAAACGGGACATCCGGACGATTTCGACTGACCCGCATTTTTTTTGCGGCATTCGACGCTTATCGCCTGTTACGGACTTTATATTTCAAAATTTCCGCATAAACACCGTTTTCGGCGACTTCTTACAAATTTTTGTCTGCCGTCAGAATAAAAGTCCGTTCGTGGAGGGATTTTCGTCATACGAAAAAGCGGCGCAGAAAGCGCCGCTTTCGGTTTAAGCGGTTATGCTCAGTAGTTGACGACTTTGGAGAAATCCTCCGCTTTCAGGGACGCACCGCCGATGAGTCCGCCGTCGATTTCGGGCATTGCCATAAGCTCGCTCGCGTTCTTGGGGTTCATACTGCCGCCGTACTGAATGCGCACTCTGTTTTCGGCGCACTTGGGGCAATAGAGTTTCGCCATAGTGTCGCGGATGACCTTGATGGTGTCGTTCGCATCCTGCGCGGTCGCGGTTCTGCCCGTGCCTATCGCCCACACGGGCTCGTATGCGATGACTATGTTGTCGAGTTCGTCTTTGTCGATGTCCTTGAATGCGGCGACCGTCTGGCGGGTGACCACTTCTTCCGTCAGACCGCTCTCGCGTTCTTCCAGCGTTTCGCCGACGCAGACGATGGGTTTCAGTCCCGCAGCAAGCGCCGCTTTCATTCTGGCGTTGACGGTTTCGTCGGTTTCACCGAAATACTGCCTTCTCTCGCTGTGTCCGATGATGACGTATTCCACTCCGAGTTCGACCAGCATCTTCGCGCTTATCTCGCCCGTAAACGCGCCTTTTTCCGCCCAGTGCACGTTCTCCGCGCCCACTTTGATGTTGGTGCCCTTCGTGGCTTCGACTGCCGCGGCGAGGTCGGTGTAAGGCGTGCAGATGACGACGTCGCAAGCGGCGTCCTTGACAAGCGGAATAAGGTCGTCGACGAGCGCCTTGGTTTCCGCTATGGTGTTGTTCATTTTCCAGTTGCCGGCAATGATGGGTTTGCGCATAATATTCTCCTTTCTACCCTATCGGCAGCGTTGGGCAGCGCCCTCCGCCGCGACGGTCATATTTCGTAATTTAGCTGCTTTTTCCGCACAAATCACACGTTAAAACGTCGTTTTGCACATATAAACACGCCGTTTTGTAAATCGTGCGGAAAGAAAAATCCGCGCGGACGAGCCGCGCGGAGGGTGTCATTTCTTATCGTTCAGGCAGGCAATGCCGGGAAGGACTTTGCCTTCGAGGAATTCCAGCGAAGCGCCGCCGCCCGTGGAAATGTGGGTCATCTTGTCCGCATATCCGAGCTGCGCAACCGCCGCCGCGCTGTCGCCGCCGCCGATGATGGTGATGGCGTCGGTCTCGGCAAGAGCCTGTGCCACCGCTTTCGTTCCCTTGGCGAAGTTTTCCATCTCGAACACGCCCATAGGACCGTTCCAGACCACCGTCTTCGCGCTCTTCACCGCGTCGGAGAAGATAGCTATGGTCTTGGGTCCGATGTCCAGCCCCATCCAGCCGTCGGGGATGTCCCCTTCCACGACTTTTATGTTCGCGTCGTTGGAGAAAGCGTCCGCGATGACGTTGTCGACGGGGAGCATCAGCTTGACGCCCTTGTCTTCCGCCTTCTTCATCAGCTCTTTTGCGAGCTCGATTTTATCTTCTTCCAGCAGGCTGTTGCCGACTTTGAAGCCGAGCGCACGGCGGAAAGTATACGCCATACCGCCGCCGATGATGAGCGCGTCGCACTTGCCGATGAGGCTTTCGATGACGCCTATCTTGTCGGAAACCTTCGCACCGCCGAGTATGGCGACGAAAGGACGCGCGGGATTCTCCACCGCACCGCCGAGGAATTTGAGCTCCTTCTCGATGAGGAAGCCGCTGACGGCGATGGGAGCATAACCGTACTGCACAATGCCTGCGGTCGTCGCGTGCGCGCGGTGAGCCGTTCCGAACGCGTCATTGACGTATATGTCGCAGAAATCCGCAAGTTTCTTGCAGAGTTCCTCGCTGTTTTTCTCCTCGCCCGCCTCAAAACGGGTGTTTTCGAGCAGCACGCATTCGCCGTCGCGGAGCGCCGCAACCTTCTTGTGTGCGTCCTCACCGACAAGGTCGGTCGCAAACGTGACTTTGCCGGGGAAAATTTCGGCAAGTCTGTCCGCAACGGGTTTCAGAGAAAACTTCTTGGGGTCGTTTTTGAGCGCCTTTTCGATATATTCCTGCGTAGCGGCGGCGCGCTCGCTTTCGGGCAGCGCTTCAACCGCCTTCTTTTCCTTCTTGGTGAGCCCGAACCCGGGGGTGAAAATGTTGTGAGGCTTGCCCAGGTGCGAGCAAAGTATCACCTTCGCGCCGTGGTCCATCAGGTACTGTATGGTGGGAAGTGCGCCGTTGATGCGGTTTTCGTCGGTAATCACGCCGTCAACCATCGGCACGTTGAAATCGACTCTCGTCAGACACTTTTTGCCTTTGACGTCGACATCTCTGATTGTCATCTTGCTCATAGGAATTCTCCTTATATGAAAATTATTTGCGGTTATTCCGTCGGGCGCTCCGCACATCCGCGTCCGCACCCGACCGTGTGCATTATATCACACACGCGCGCAATGCGCAAACGGAAATTGAAACGGAATGCCCGCAAAATCCTCTCCCCCTGATATGCTCGGGAATTGAAACACGTATCGTCAATTTTTGTCGAACACGATATGTGTTTCGATACTAAAAAGACGGAAAAAGGTCCTTTCGGACGGCGAGGCGCTCCGCCCGTCCGTACAAAAACCCCCGACGGCTATCCGCGCAAAGCACCTTGCGACAGGAGCGCTCCGAAGGAATTCTGACGCAAACCCTCATACACGGCTATCGCAACGGAATTGGAAAGGTTGAGCGAGCGTGCCTCCGCCCTCATCGGTATACGCAACGTGTTTTCGTAATTTTCCCGAAGCAAATCCTCGGGAAGCCCCTTCGTTTCTTTGCCGAAAATCAGAAAATCACCGGGTCTGAAAGAAACCTCGTCATAGCGCCTTGCGGCTTTGGTGGAATAAAACCAGAAGGACGGACCGTCGCCGTCTTCCACCTTGAACGTGTCACCGCAACGCACAAAACGTCCGCGAGCATTTTCGGACAGGAAATCACCGAAGCTGTCGTAGACGATAAAATCAGTCAGATGCCAGTAGTCAAGTCCCGCACGTTTCAACGCACGGTCGGAAATGTCAAATCCGAGCGGTCTGACGAGATGGACCTTGCAACCCGTTGCCGCCGCCGTCCGCACTATATTTCCCGTATTCTGCGGAATCTCCGGCTCAACCAAAACGATATTGAACATAATAACCCCTGAAAACAATTATACCATATTCCACTGTCGCTGCATACAGGATTAAACCTTCTTTGACCAATATCCGATCCACAGTACAAAACCAAACCGTGATTCATTATGGTTAATCTATAAAACCGATTCCCTTTTTCCAAGCGCGGTTATAGGCTTTGCGCAAGACACGTCAAGCCGCGACACCACGTATACGGCAATTCGCTCATACCCATGTTAAAATAAGAGAATGGGACGACAAAATTAGATGCAACAAGTTCTGCACTTTGTCGTCACAGCTGTGCGCAACCTTTTGCGCTTCATGCCACTATTGTCCGCTCTTGCTTTTAGCCTCTCGTGCGCGGCCTTGTTTTTTTCTTATCCTCGTACGCCTTGACACAACGCATTATTGCAGCAAGCGCCTGTGACACGCCGAGCTCCACCGCCTTCTTGTACAAAGTGACCGCACGCTTGTAATCCTTTTCCACGCCGTGTCCGAATTCGTACATAAGCCCGAGGTTGTAATACGCCTGATTGACTCCGCAGTCGGCCGCCTTCTCGAACAATTCACGCGCTTTTGCAAAGTCACGTTTCAGATACTTTCCGTCGCAGTAGGCCATTGCGAGATCGTTATAACCGTTGGGACAGCCTTGTTGCGCGGCTTTCTCATATAATTCTATGCCTTTTGCGTAATCGCACTCCACGCCCACGCCGTTGTAGTACATATTTCCGAGTTGCATGGTTGCCATGCCAACACCCGCGGCACTTCCCTTTTCCAGGTATTCCTTTGCCGCTTGGTAGTCCGCTTCGCAACCCTGTCCGTTTATATAACACAGCCCCAGGTTGCACATTGCCGCGGTGTCGCCGCCGTCGGCGGCAAGTTTATAGTATCTGAACGCAAGTGCGTCGTCCTTGTTGACGATTTCGCCCTTGTCGTAAATCTCCGCAAGGTCGAACATGGCGTCGGTATCTCCTTTATCTGCGGCGATTTTATACCACTTGAGTGCCTCTTCGACGTTTTTGTCGCAACCGCGTCCGTCGAGATATAACAAAGCAATATTGTATGCGGCTTCCGCTTTTTCGTCCGCCGCTTGCATATACAGTTCAAACGCTTTCTTATTGTTCTTTTTTACTCCGTCGCCTTCAAGGTAGCACTTCGCCAAATTCACTTTTGCGGAACTGCTGCCGAGTTTCGCCGCCTTTTTGAAATAATCGATGGCCTTCTGCTTATCCGCATCTACGCCCTGACCGTTGAGATACATTATGCCCAGAGAAAAATTGCAATCTGCGTCTTCCTTTTCGGCTCCAGCATTGAAATATTGCAACGCTTTTTTCAAATCCTTATCGACAAGTTGTCCGTCGTAATAAATCTTTGCAATATCGTAAAAAGCATCGTATGACCCTAACGAGATTGCCTTTTCAAAATGTTTTATGGCATTTTGCGCATCGTTAAGCTTGTTCGCATATACCCAACCGATATTGTATGCTCCAAGTTCGCTTTCGTTTTCCTCCGCTCGAACATAAAGCCGCATTGCCTTTTTGAGATTGGCGTCGTCTGCGGTATCCGAATAATACTTGCCAAGATCTACCATCGCGGCAACAATTCCGAATTCGACTGCGGTTTCCCATGCCTTTACCGCTTTTGTGACGTCTTTTTCTACGCCAACCCCGTTCATATAACAAAATCCGAGAATGTAGAAGCTGTATTCGTCGCCCTGAGCGGCAAAGCGATTAATGTACTCAAACCCTTCTTTCTGCTCTTTTTCGTCATCCGAACTCAGACAGGCAATACCCAGACTGTACAAGGCGTTTCCATCTCCGTTCGAATACGCTAATTGGAAATAATGTTTGGCACTTTTATAATCTTCTTTATCGAGAAAATACTCGCCAAGATGACAGTAGGCATCGGTGTTCCCTTCTTTGCCCAACCTTTCGCACTCGGCAATCCAATCTGACATATTATCCATTAAGTTATCCCCCTGAATCTGATTATACCATACGCTTTGTTGCGTTTCCACAAATTCATCAATCTTCGCAACTCAACTTTTACAAACCCAAATAATCAAAAAGCCCGCATCTGAGCGGGCTTTTTTATCTTTTGTGTGCAAACGTATGCGTTTACTTTCCGGGGGTCTTGATGCCCCGCTGTGCCGCCGCGCAAAAGGCGAAGCGGCGGGACAGGCAACCAATTGCTTTAATCTTCTGTCAGTCAAAGGTGTAAAACAAAAAGCCCGCATCTAAGCGGGCTTTTTTATCTTTTGTGTGCAAACGTATGCGTTTACTTTCTGGGGTTCTTGATGTTTGCCTGTAAGACTGTGTCACTTCAAGGGTCACTCACTTCGGAAAAATTTTTAATTATTTGTCAGACTCTTGATTTATTGCCCATCCAGCGATGTAAGAAAGCACACTATTGTAGCCGTCTTCCAAAATACTTAAGCTGTCAGCTATTAATCTTAAATTTAACCACAGCAAAACTAATTTAGCGACCTCTCTTGAGTTTGTATCTATCGCATCTTCCAAATAGTCTCCATGCACAATACCATTTCGGAAACATACCCCCTCAATCTTATTGCTAGAGAAAACTTTTTTATAGTAATCGTTAATCTTCTCCCAGCTATGCTGTTCCCATTCTATACTAATTTTATCTAATAGGTTTTTTATTTTATTAGCACGCTCGTATCCGTTTTTATAAGCTTTCTTTTTTGAAAAATACCCTTCAAACGCATCAGCGCAACGTTTATGTTCACTTTCCAATAAGGCGAATATATTCCTGGCCGCTGATCTATAGCATCCATCATTAATTAGATTTATTGCAACAACCAAATCTTCACTTTTTCTTCGCATAATTGGACTTGAAGTAGGTATATTAACATATCTTTCAAGTATTATTTTGAGGCCAATGCAATCATTGTATAAATAAGTATCAATTAAAAAGTTTTCCGTCAATTCCTCATCAAGTAAATCAATATCCGGAGTTTCAAGGAAATAAAGTATTAGTCCTTTATCAGCATATTTATCCATTTTTTCTATGTATTTTTTTGAGAAAAATTTTTTTCTATCAGAATCAATTTTTTTATTCAAAGCATAGACAGCATTAAAATAATTATAGGTTGCAATACTCAACTCATCTTGCAACTTTTGGTTCTCTTGAAATTCCGGTATCTCTTTCATTCGTTGAGAAATATATAAATAGTTGTCTGATTTATTAATAAATTCATCAAACAACCACTTTATAGACTCTATCGTTGTGTCTTTTTGACTTAGCTTACTTTCAATATCCGGATATTTATTTTTTAGCTTTGTAAAACCTAAAACCATTAAATTTTTAGATCTTTCTTCAAGATCATCACGTTGGTCCTGCATTTCATGTGCAATCTTACTCAGCCTTGTCTGCTCTTTTATTGCTTCTTTGATTTCATCGGTCAACATTTTCTCTTGCTTAATTATGAATTTGAAATACTCTTCTTCTTTAAGCATAACTCTACCTCGTAAACTTTAATGAATTCTAAACTCGTCAAGTATAACGGCGGCTTCTGCGTGACCTAAATCTCGTAACTTACTTAAAATCCATTCATAACTTTCTGTTATTTTCGCATCTTCTTTTATTTTCTCATTAAAATCGAGAAAAGCTTTTGTAATCATTAAAAGGATCAACGAAATTTTTTCTTGTACTATTCTACCGAATATATCCTCACCATAATATTCAATGCATTTTTGAAATGCATTGCAAGCCGATATTAAAATTTCAGGCAAAAGCTCGTCAATATGGAGTTTATAAATCACATCAATTAAATCCGCTAAATGGTAACCACCATATTTGCTAAATATTTCATTCAAGAATTGTTTGTCACGATATGAATATGAAGTCTTACATTTACTCCAATCGCCTATCCCCCCGCTTCTTGTCAGAGCGAATATCAAAGACTTATACAACTCTTCCTTTACAGTTTCATTTTGTATACCAGCTATTTTTTCTGCAAGCTTATAGATGATACTTTCGCATTTGCTCCTATCCTCCTTATTATTGTGCGCATCAAAATAAAAGGACAGTAACACTCCAAAAACATCTTGATAATACTCAATAGTTTGGGAATTGAATTTTGAAAAATCTATTTCATCGAAAAGTATGCTAAGAACAATATCAGTATGCTTGCCCCCCGAAATCAACTCCCTTTGCAATAATGCTTGCGTTTCTGAAGTTTGATAAACACTCAATACCTCATTATGTCTATACGTATGTGACGTCGCTTGATACATATCTATCATTTCCAAAATATACTTCTTTACTATCCGTTGCTCCGTAGCGTCGTTGATTGTAGCGATACAATTAAGCGCATAGCTCATAAGCGTTATATCATGATCCACCATCTCGAATGAAGATACATCTACTTGCTTTTCATTATAAAGATAATCATTAATGATTTCGTTCTTTTTTTCGATATATGGTTGATCCCCTTTCTCTTTAATATAATAATCGACTCCAATAAGTTTTGGCTGCATATTGGGAATAAACGAGATGCTATCCCCATTAGTTTGATGAGCAAATGCATAGTTCGCATTATATTTTTGATGATTCATCTCATCTTCTGATAATTTCACAATAGTATTAAAGAATATTTTTGATAAGGAAGATTTTTGAAGCAAATAACTATGAATTAGTCGCGATATATTATTTATTATTCCATTTGAGCCGCAATATAAGATGCAATCAAGCATTAACTTTTTAATTCTATTCTTTGTGTTTTGATTTATATTTTTCTCTATCTGGGCAAATAAAATAAGAGAAAATTTATAATCTGTAACAAAGCTTCCATTCATATTTATAATCCGATATATGCCGTTTATCCATATATCACAATACTTATCTCTGTGCCGATTATCTAATTCGTCATGAGAAATAGCATAACTAATTAAAGCTATCAAGTTGTTTTCATATGTAAATCTATGCGCACTATTCTCGATTCTATCAATTAAATGATCTATAGTTTCAACACAATGCTCTAAAGTTAATTGCCCATTAAGAAATCTATTATTGCACTCTTTAATTAAATCAGATATAGTTTTGTCGAACTCATTAGTATTTTCTTGTTCTTTTATCAATTTTTCCGCCGCTCCTGACACTGAGGGTTCTACGGCTATGTATTTATCATCAATAACTGATAATTTCGATTTTCTTAAATCCATTTTCTGTATTTGGAGATATTCAATCGCATGATCGTCATCATTTGGAATAATTGAATATAAGTAATCTAATATCAAACCGCACTTTTCTCTTATTGAAATATCGCCACTTAAAAAAATTTTAATGAAATAGTCGAGCAAATTAGTTTGCGGAAGATATTTTTCATACCTTTTCTTTAGAGTAAACGGGATCCCGACACTCATCAAAATTTGTTTTTCAAGCAAGTCTTTTGTGGGATTCTTAATCGACATAGAATATCTTGTTAAATCGTTCAAGACAAGATAAATATTCGATGTTAAATCTAAAGCATATCCAGGCAAATCATTTTCAAATTCCATGCCAATATCGGCTAAAATTGTCAATAAAGCAATATTGTTTGATTCTCTAAAAAGAAACTCTTTTATGTTATTTGCAAATTTGATATAATCTTTTTTATTATCCTTTAAGACTTTAATTATATTAAAAATTTCATATTTTAAACAATATATTAAATCCGAAAGTAGCACTGGCATAGAATACTCCTGCGCAGTAGCAAGCCATATCTTTTCAAACCCAAGATAGCTTTTATTTTCTCCATTCACTACAAAATGAATTGTATATAATGGTACCCCACCTTCAGTATTATTCGATAAATTTTTAACAGCCTGATTAATAAAGTGTGTAGCCCATTGAAGCCCAAACCAAAAATTTGTTCGGAAAAGCACTAAGAAAAACGTTTTATATAAAGCTGGCTCGCTTGTTGTGTCATGCTCATAGTTTTCAGCTTGTTGACTCAACCCATAAAGATATGTCATATCTTTTTTATCACGTTGAAACATAGCCCATAATTCTTTTTCTTTCGCTTCAGGGTCATAAGTCCAAAACATTTCAGCTAGATTGCACAATTCATTTGGTACATATTTTGCTAAAGCAACATGCTTAAATTTTAAAGCATATTCTATTATATCCCTGCCGATCGATACTTTGTTATTTTCACCTGACTGATACAATTTGGATATGTTATTCCAAAAAGCCTTTATCCATTCGCTTGTAAACTCTGCCATCGTATAAATCGGCAGGACTAAATTATTTATCTTATCATCAAGTTTATAAATGTCGGTTTTCGACGTTATGGGAAAGTTGGATTCTATGATATAACTGAGAATATTCAAACAATCAATAGCAATATCCTTATCTAATGGTTTGCATTTAGAGTAATCACAACAAAGTTTAGAAATTGCCAGCCAAGATGAAGTATTTTCAATATACCATTTCTCAGAGGCAATTAAATGAATTAAACAAGCTCGTCCAATTCCGTTAGCATTTAAAATAAGTACATATTTAGAGACCGAAAGACTATTTATTTCAAACCCGTATAGATTCGTAAGCCGTATAAAGTCATTCAAAAGATTATTTCTAATCAGGTCTTTGCCGTATTCGGTAAAAAACGGTTTGCTGTGCCGCGACTTAATCAAGCCAATTTGTGTCTGTACCTTCCAATCATTTGGAATTGTATTTGAAAAAACCAAATCATATAAAAATTTTTCACGATTTGATTTTGCCAACAATTTGTTTTCAATCCATATTTGATAACGTCTGTAAACACAAAAATTCAATGCGCTTATTTGCTCAAAAAAATAATTATAATCTCCTTTGCATTTATCAAAAGTATTATCGAAAAAGCGTTCAAAGCAAATATCTTCAAACATATCGTACTTTAACCTAACTGTATTTAAATTTTTAATCAGGATTCCATCAGATATTAACTCATCTATATCTCTTTTATCATAATTGTCTGCCGATACTCCGACAGATAAATTTCTTGCTCTTGAAAATACTATATTGCTTATTAAATCGCTATATCTTTTCTCCTTCTTACAAATAATATTTTCCCAAATATATTCTCTAAATTGATTTTCATCCTCAATTTTTTTCAAATCTGAAATATGTGCAACTATTAAATTTATATACAGCGGTGAACTTAAAAAATCTTTATAAGCCCCTATGGTTGCCATTTCAGCAATAATAGAGTATTTTTGTGCTATACTTGCTTTTTGTTCGCTAGTTAATTCTCCCAGTTCGTAAACGTGAATATTATAGTTTCCCTCCAACTTAATAAAAGCATTCCTATCGCTTGTTCTACAAGATGTAATAATTCTTACATTTGGATACTCTTTTGCGCAATCATATAAGACATTAAGTAAGTCCAACTTAGTCTTACAATCGGCAATGAATTCAAGCGCATCAATAAAAAACGTGACCGATTTATCATTTAGGCACGCTAAGGTCTCTCTAATATTAAATCCCCAAATATTATTGATATCGCTTTCTTCTAAAAATCTTTCTGCTCGCGCATAAACTACATATTGTTCATTTTCTATCAACATCTTGCATAAAACAGTTTTTCCACTGCCGGCAGCCCCTTGAACAGAAATATTTTTATAGTTGTCTGCTCTGATTTTTTGAATGATATCAGTTCTATTTATCACATATTCGTTATTTATTTTGCAATCTATGCCCTCTAAGCAAACCTTACTATTTTTTAATGCATCTTTCCATTTTAAGAGGTTGTTTTGAACAGTCTGTTCCTCTTTTTGTAAAAGTTCATATAATTTGCATTGAAAATCCAAATCATTTTTTGCTCTATTAAGTATATCGGCACTTGTAATTAGGTCATCTTTTTTACTAAACGGAATATTACCTACTTGCTTTTCGCCAATGAGATCTTCTACCCTGGAGACACTTTCATTGTTTAATACAAAAAATTTAATACTCTTTATACCCTTCAGATTTGGATCATTCGAATTCTTGATTTTTTCAAGAGTATACTTGATTTTGCTCGGAATATCTTTTACTGTACTGACTTGCACATAAAAAGTCTTATCCTCTGAAATCAGATCTACCGCTGGATAATTAGATTTCTCTATATTCAAATTTTTAAGTTGTTGCCCAAAATACAGTGAACCAACTTCTATGGCAAATAATTCAAAAAGCTTTGCCGCATCAAATAGCCCCTCACTGTTAAGCAACTTGATTTTGCTTTCATAAGCGCTTATATAATCCGATATATAGTTTATTCTGATTTCGGAACTGTACATTTACCCACCTCTTTTAGTAAAAAACTTTTATTTTCAAAATCACAATCTAAAAGCACATCAAGTCTAAATATACTCTATCGGCAAAACCACTAAGTCGTCTGCAAGATATAGTTTACTGTCATACAAACAAACGATCGCACCCATTCCTCTTTTCTTTTCCACATCCTTATCCAATACGTCAAACGCCGACGCCATCGCTTTATTGGGATTGGCACTCTTTTTAATTTCTATGGGATACAATACACCGTTTTCCTCTATAATTAAATCGATTTCGCTTTCTTCCGTGATCAATTCCCCGTTTTCTTTTGTACGCTTTTTATCTTTACCGCGGTAATAAAACACATTAAACGAATAGTCACTTCCTTCGTTGCTGAAAGACTTCAATATCTCAGAAATTACAAACGTCTCAAACATATTTCCTGCAATCGCACTTTGTTCCAAAGCTTCCGCACTGTTCCATTTGGACAGATAACAGGCAAGTCCGGTATCCCTGAAATACAGTTTCGGCGTTTTTATTGCCCTTGTTAAGTGGCTCGAATAATACGGCTGTAATATAAACAGGATCCCCGTTCTTTCCAGCACGGATATCCAATTCTTTATCGTTGCCTGCGTTACGCCGACCTCCTGCGCCACCGCTGCATAATTCAACATCTGCGCAGTCCTCGCCGCAACGGCAGAAAGAAATTTTGTAAACGCGATCGTATCTTTTATTTCGATTTCCTCTTTGATATCTCGCTCCAGATACGTTCTAACATAGGATGAATAAAAATCCAGCCACTCCCGCTCCGTAACGTTTATTTCGGGATACATACCGCGATGTATCGTCCGCCAAAGGTCATTATACGGTTTTAAGTGATGTTCTCTTTCCGAAATATACTCTTCCGTGGGAACAAAATGCTTGTTGAATTTTATGCCACCGAGTTCACGCAACGATAATCCCTGCAATTCCAAAATGGATATTCTGCCTGCCAGCGATTCCTGAACTTTTGACATCAAACTCATTTGCTGAGAACCTGTCAAATAATAATTCTCGTACATATCGGGCTTGTCGCATTCCATCTTGATATACGGAAATATTTCCGACGCATATTGCACTTCGTCTATTATAGACGGCTTGGGAAGATTCTTTATAAAAAGTTTCGGATCTTCGATCGCCGTGCTAAGCAAGAGCTTATCGTCAAAAGTTACGTATCTAACATTCGGAAATAACGTTTTAAGCAATGTTGACTTACCAATCTGCCTTGCCCCTGTAACAAGAATACATCTGCTATTCTTTGCCCGCTTCAATAACACCGACTCTATGTTTCTGTTGATATACATAATACCACCTTACGACTAATCTATAATTCAATTATATTTTAGACGCAAATTTCACATTTGTCAAGTGTTTCAACGGATTATCCTAATCTGATGGTAAAAATCAAGTGTTCAACTTATATGGAAACACACTTTCTTACGCCTGTTTCAAAGCATTTTTGACATACGAAAAGGGCTTATCCGATAATGGGATAAGCCCTTAAAGCACAATAAATTGCCCTGCAATCACACAAAACCGTTATATACGTTTACCTCGGACGTTTAATGTTTGCCTGCGCTGCCGCGAGTCTTGCGATGGGGACGCGGAAGGGAGAGCAGGAAACGTAATCCAGACCGACGTTGTGGCAGAATTCGATGGTCGAGGGGTCGCCGCCGTGTTCGCCGCAGATGCCGAGATGGATGTCGGGACGGGTTGCTCTGCCGAGCTCTGCCGCCATCTTTACGAGTTTGCCCACGCCGACCTGGTCGAGTTTGGCGAAGGGGTCGGACTCGTAAATCTTCTTGTCGTAGTACGCGCCGAGGAACTTGCCTGCGTCGTCACGGCTGAAACCGAAGGTCATCTGCGTGAGGTCGTTGGTGCCGAAGGAGAAGAATTCCGCTTCGGTGGCAATCGCATCGGCGGTGAGTGCCGCACGCGGGATTTCAATCATAGTGCCGACTTTATAGGTCATTTCGATGCCTGCCGCCTTGATGCACTCGTCAGCGGTCTTGGTGACGACGGACTTGACATATGCCAGCTCTTTGACTTCGCCGACCAGAGGAATCATAATTTCGGGCACGACTTTCCAGTCTGCGTGTCTGCCCTGAACCGCGATTGCCGCCTGGATGACCGCCTTGGTCTGCATAACCGCGATTTCGGGATAGGTGACTGCGAGTCTGCATCCGCGGTGACCCATCATGGGGTTGAACTCGTGGAGGGAAACGATGACTGCCTTGACTTCGTCAACGGTCATACCCATATCGTCCGCGAGAGCCTTGATGTCCGCTTCTTCCGTGGGAACGAACTCGTGGAGCGGCGGGTCGAGGAAACGGATGGTGACGGGAGTGCCTTCGAGTGCTTCATAGAGCGCTTCGAAGTCGCCCTGCTGCATAGGCAGGAGTTTGGCAAGAGCTTTTTCTCTCTTTTCGACGGTGTCGGAAACTATCATTTCGCGCATCGCCATAATTCTGTCCGCTTCGAAGAACATATGCTCCGTACGGCAGAGACCGATACCTTCCGCACCGAAGGAACGTGCCTGACGTGCATCCTTGGGGGTGTCGGCGTTGGTCCTGACTTGCAGCGCGCGGTATTTGTCCGCCCACGCCATCAGTCTGCCGAAGTCGCCCGTGACGGACGCGTCGACGGTGGGGATAGCCTCGCCGTAGATGTTGCCGGTGGAACCGTCGAGGGAAATCCAGTCACCTTCGCGGAAGGTCTTTCCGCCCAGCGTGAAGACTTTCTTCGCTTCGTCGATGTTGATTTCGCCGCAGCCGGAAACACAGCAGGTGCCCATGCCGCGCGCGACGACCGCCGCGTGAGAGGTCATACCGCCGCGAACGGTCAGGATGCCCTGCGCATAGTGCATACCCTCGATGTCTTCGGGAGAGGTTTCGAGACGGACGAGAACGACTTTCTTTTCGCCTTTGTTGACGACCCAGTCGGTGGCGTCTTCGGCAGTGAATACGACCTTGCCGCACGCCGCGCCGGGAGAGGCGGGAAGAGCGTGCCCGATGGGCTTCGCCGCTTTGAGCGCCTTCGCGTCAAACTGGGGATGCAGAAGAGCGTCGAGCTGTTTGGGGTCAATCATGCAGACGGCTTCTTTATCGGTAATCATACCCTCGTCGACGAGGTCGCACGCGATTTTGAGCGCCGCAGCCGCGGTACGCTTGCCGTTTCTGGTCTGGAGCATGAAGAGTTTGCCCTCTTCGATGGTGAACTCCATATCCTGCATATCTCTGTAATGTTTTTCCAGCGTGTCGACGATTTTCTTGAACTGCTCGTAGACGGCGGGATTTTCCTTTTCCAGAGAGGAAATGGGCTGAGGAGTGCGGACGCCCGCGACGACGTCTTCGCCCTGCGCGTTCATGAGGTACTCGCCGAACAGACCCTTTTCGCCGGTGGCGGGGTTACGGGAGAACGCGACGCCCGTGCCGGAGGTGTTGCCCATATTGCCGAACACCATCATCTGGACGTTAACCGCGGTGCCCCAGTCGCCGGGGATGTCGTTCATACGGCGATAGTAGATTGCGCGGGGGTTGTCCCAGCTGCGGAAGACCGCTTTGATGGCGCCCATAAGCTGTTCCTTGGGGTCCTGCGGGAAATCCGTACCGATTTTCGCCTTATATTCCGCCTTGAACTGTTCCGCGAGCTCTTTGAGGTCGTCCGCGTCGAGTTCGGTGTCCTGTTTGACGCCCTTCTTGGCTTTCATCTCGTCGATGAGTTCCTCGAAATACTTCTTGCCGACTTCCATAACGACATCGGAGTACATCTGGATGAAACGGCGGTAGCTGTCGTACGCGAAACGGCGGTTGTTGGTCTTGACCGCGAATCTTTCGACGACTTCGTCGTTGAGTCCGAGGTTGAGGATGGTGTCCATCATACCGGGCATAGACGCACGCGCGCCGGAACGGACGGAAACGAGGAGCGGATTGTCCAAAGAACCGAATTCCTTGCCGACGATTTTTTCGAGCTTGGCGATGTTTTCCATAATTTCGGCCTGAATCGCGTCGTTGATTTGTTCGCCGTCCTTATAGTACTGCGTGCAGGCTTCCGTGGTGATGGTGAAGCCCTGGGGCACGGGCATGCCGAGCTTGGTCATTTCGGCCAGGTTTGCGCCTTTGCCGCCGAACAGAGCGCGTCTGTCGCAGTTGGCTTCGCTGGCTTCCTTGAACTGGTAAACGAATTTCTTCATTTGAAACCTCCTGTGTGGTCTTAAAATTACTTATTTTAGTCATTAGAGAGTCTAGCAAAAAAAGATATTTTGGGCAAGCGATTTCGGTTGCGTTTGATTTTTTTTTTTGATAAGATGATAACACAGAAAACATTTGAGGTGCAAAATGGACTCCGACCCTCGAAGTAGCCATCAAATTCCATAATTCGCTCGTGTTCGAGGGTTCCTCCCACACGGCGTTTTATGCCGCATCCCGGGAGGAAACGAAATGCTCCAGGTCTACAAAAAGCTCAACAAAGCCACAATTACGGTCGATTCCGCCCTTATCGGCGAGAATTACGATTTCCGCGACCATTGGATTCATATGTCCAATCCCACGGACAAAGAAATCGAGCTGATTTCCCGTGTTTCCGGCGTGCCCGAAGATATGATTAAGGCAGCGCTGGACGAAGAGGAACGCGCTCGTGTGGAAAAGGACGACGATACGGGCGCCCTGCTCGTCGTCACCGACATTCCTTTCACGGAAGAGGACGACAACCACTACACTTACACCACTCTCCCCTTCGGCTTTATCTCCACCGACGACGTGATGATAACCGTCTGCCTGGAAGAAACCAGCCTGATTGACGATATGCTTTCGGCGCGTTTCGTGCGTGACTTCAATCTGCACAAGCGCACCCGTTTTCTCATACAGCTTCAATACACGATTTCCAAAAAGTTCCTGCACTACCTCAAACAGATAGACCGCGCCAGCCAGCGCGTGCAGAACGAATTGGAAAAATCGATGAAAAACAGCGAGCTCATCGAGATGCTCGACCTCGAAAAATCCCTGGTCTACATCTCCACTTCCCTCCGCTCCAACAGCGTAGTGCTGGACAAGCTGCCCAAAACGATGAAATTCTTCGAAGAAGACGAAGACCTTTGGGAAGACGTCGTCATCGAGAACAGACAGGCAATCGAGATGTCCAACATTTACCGCGACATTCTTTCGGGGACAATGGACGCTTACGCTTCCATCATCTCCAACAACCTCAACGTCGTTATGAAAGTGCTGGCGTCCATCACGCTGCTCGTGTCCATCCCCAGCCTTATAGCCGCTTTCTGGGGGATGAATACGGGAGTGCCGTTCGAGGGCGAAAGCTGGGGCTTCTGGGTGGTGATAGGCATATCCGTCGTCGTCTGCATCGCCGCGGGCATAGTGCTCTGGAAGAAGCGCTTTTTGAAATGAAACCGCGCGTTTTCGCGCTTCTGACCGCCTGAAATGCCGACCTACGCTTTTTGAACCCGAAAAATTTCCCGAAAAATTTCAGGACACGATAAAAAAAACAACGTCCCTCAAAGGACGTTGTTGTTTTATGCCTGAACGGCGCCGCAGATGTCTGGCATATGCCCTCCGACACCCGACCGACGAAACCGACGCGCCCCCTCTCCTCTCCGAAGTTATGCGAGGCTGCGCCTGCCGTCGGAAAATGCCGCGGAGCGCACACGGTACGGATATGTCTAAACCGTGCCCGAGCATCCGCGCGGGCACGGCAGTTATGCGGGGTTCGAGGTCAGTCCTGCGCTTCCGCGGTGTCCGCCGCCGCCTGCGCTTCGTCCGCCTGTGCGGCTTCCGCCTGCGCCTGTGCGGCCGCACGCGCGGCCTGCGCCGCCGCGTGGTCAGCCATAAGCGACTTCATGACTTTGGTCAGACACTGGATGACGATGGCCTTGTTCTCGGGACTGTTCTTGAAAACGGTGTACGCCTGCAACATAAGCATCGCGACTCTCATCTTCATACTGCGCGACAGCTTCATCGTAAGGACGTAGTCCACGAGATGCGGCAGTTTCGCGAGCCTGGGCGGTTTGACGTCCTCGTCGCCCTCGTCAAGGTCTTCCTCGACATAGATGACTTCCGGCTCCAAGGAAACCGTCACGGACGAATCCGCGGTGGGACGCACCGCAATGTTCAGCCCTTCGAGCGATTCGGGCTGCGAACCGCGGAGCATCGTCTGCTGCTGCGGCTGTGCGGGTGCGGCGACGAGAGTCGCCTCTGCCGCGCCCTGCCCGTCGTCATCGGGAAGAAGCTCGCTGTCCACGACGAGTTCGTCGTATCCGCGTGCGGTCAGTTCTGCCTGTTGGAGTTTCTTTTTCTTTCTTCCAAACATATTTTCCTCATCCTCATCGTTTATTTCTTCCGAAACGTCGCCGTCCCGGCCCTCGTTTTCCGCTTTGTCGGAAACTTCCTGTGCCTCCGCGCCGTCGGACGCGCTTTCCGCTTCGTCGACTGCAAGTTCTATGGGAGTTTTCTCCTCCGCGCTCTCTTCGGGCGCGGGCGCTTCCGCTTCGTCCTCCGCGGGTGCGGGTGGTTCTTCCGTCCCGTCGGATTCCTCTTCCGCGGCAGCTTCCTGCTCTTCTTCGACGGCTTCTTCCGCTTGCTTTGCGGCAACCGCCGCCGCCACTTCCTCTTCGGTGGGAGCGGGTTTTGCGGTGTTCTTTGCGATTATGCCGTCCATAATCGCCGCGATTTGCAGCAAAGGCGAAGCATCCGTGGCGTAATCGCGCTCGACTTGCAGATTGACCTTCGCGTCGAGCTCGTCCTGCATTTCCTCAAAGGCTTTGCGCGCGGCGGAATACTGCCTGCGGGCGACAATCCAAAGCACGAGATACCCGACCGCACCGATGAGCAGCCCCAGGCAAAGCACGACGCCGACTTCCGCAGTCCCCATTGCGCCGAGCCCCCAGAAAGCGAAAAGCGCGGTGAGAATGAGCGCGACGGCGATAAACACGTTTGCCCTCACGCTGTCGGGACGCTTGACTTCCTTGTCGAAAACGTCGGCTTCGGACACCGTCTCGCTGGGATAGCCGAAACGAACGCCGAGATAGCTCAGCCACGTTTCGCGCATTGACGCGGGCGCCTTTGCGCCGAAACACTCGGACGTGAAGCGCGCGACGTTGTCGTCGTTGATGACGTCCTCGTCTTCGAGATAGGACAACGTCCTGCGACAGGCACGTTTCACTTTATACGCACGGGAACCGAAAAACGTGAGACCGATGACCACTGCCAGGGCAGCCATTGCCACCGCGACTACGATGTAAAACGACTGTATGCCGATTTCCGGGAGCTGTCCCGAAACGTCGGCAAGCCAGTCGAATATCGTATTGAAAAAGCTCATCTGTTCTGCGTTCCTCCGTATATAGCACTACAAATGTTATTGTAATTATATCATACGCGCGCTAAAAAGCAAGACTTTTCGCCACATTAAATGCCGCGATATAGAAAAAAATTCATTATAACGCCTGTTAATTCGCGGGCGCACCGCTATGCGCGTCCCCGCGTCGTGCGGCGTCCGCACGCGTCGTCCGCGCCCGCAAACCGCACACACGCACGGGCGTCCGCTCCGCAACAACGGTTACGTTTCAGATGTCCCTTTCCGCGTCCACGGTCCTGCCCGTCTTGAAGGAATAGAGCAAAATTTTGTCCACTTTTCCCAAAAACGAGCTTTCAACTGCCTTTTTGTATAGTTTAAGCTGCTTTTTGTATTTTTCGAGCGCTTCCTCATTCCGCAGGAGCGAGTTTTTGAAATCGACTATTATCCTTTCGTCGCCGTCGATGAGCAGGTCTATCACGCCCTGCACCAGCACCTTGTCCTCCGAGCTTCCCTGCCCGACGTCCGCGGCGGGAACATACATAAGGAAGGACTTTTCGCGGTAGCATCTGCTCTCCCTCGCCTTTTGCATAACGGGGCTTTCAAGACACCGCACGACGGCGGACACGTCCACCTGCGCCGCTTCCTCCGCCGTAAGCGTGCCTTCCGCGGTCATTCTTTCCAACTCCGCACGCACCGCGTCCGCGCCTGTCGCGCCGAAATCGATGCGCTCCATCACCTTGTGATAGATTATGCCTTCGTCGGCGCGGTCGGCAAATGCGCCGAGGGTCAGCTCGTCGCCGCCGCCGTCGAGCGCGGAAACGCTGTATTTCATAGACAATCCCGTTTCGGCGGCATAAGGATAACGGAAACCCACCGCCGCGCGTATCGCTTCTTCGTCCTCGCGGCGCGGCGTCGCTGCCGCGGCGGGGCGCGCGGTACGGACGGCGGGCGGCGCGTCTTCCGAAATTTCGTGCACGAAACACGGGGTTTTCAGCCCGTTTTCGTATTTTACTTCCGAGATATAGTCGAGAAGACTTTCGGGCGCCTTCACGAGCGGACGCCTGCCGAAAGACTCCGCTTTCTTTTTCGCGTACGCGCCCGTGACGTATAAATATTGTTTCGCGCGCGTGAGAAGGACGTAGTAAAGCCGCATTTCCTCCCTGCGTTCGCGCTCTCCCTTCATTTTTTTCACGGCGCGCACGGAAAGGGTGCGCGCATAGGAGCGGCGGTCGAAATCGAAGTAATTCAGCCCCACATATCCGCGGTTGTCCGTGAGGACGTTTTCCACGCTTCTGCCGCCGCGGTGCGTCCTGCCCGCCACATCCGCGAACACGACGGGAGCTTCCAGCCCTTTATAGGAATGGTAGGTCGCAAAGCGCACCTTGTTCCCGCCCGCGGGGCGTTTGTCGGGGCGCTTGTCTCCCGCGGAGGCGTAGGACGCCAGAAATCTGCTTATATCCGAGGCGGAATCCTTGCCGGCGCGCGACGTTATGAAGGAAATCACCTTTTCCGCCGACCCTTCCCCCAGCGCTTCGACGCAGGCGTCGTAATCGAAATCGGACACTATGCTTCCGAGCAGTTCGGGCACGCTTCTGAAACTCGCTTTGAGCCTGTACGCGTCCAGCATACGCAGCATCGCCGCCGTTTTTTCGCCGAGAGGGTCTTTCCTCTGCGCCGCGGCGAGCACCGCGTCGTAAAAATCGCCGCCCTCCGGGCGCTCGGCGGCAATAAGTGCCAGCTCCGACTCGTCGAACCCGCCGAAACACGACAGCATAAACCCCGCGAGCGGCACGTCGCTGCGCGGATTGTCCAGCACGGTGAGAAAACGCACGAGTTCGTCTTCCGCGCGCGATGACTCCTCCGCGAATATTCCCGCGTCCACGGGGACGCCTTCCGCGGCGACGTACTCCGCAAGCCTGCGGGCGGAAGAAGACCTCTCGCGCACCAGCACCACGCAGTCGCCGTAACCGAGAGGTTTGCCGTCCGCGCCGCACGCGCGGCCGACGATTGATTTGATGCGCGTCGCGATGAACCGCGCTTCGGCATATATTCCGCTCTTGTTGCTGTTGCCGCAATACGGAAAGACGTGCACCTCCGCGCATCCGCCCAGCGCGTTGCCGTCCGCGCCTTTCTTGTCCTCTCCCACCTCGAAGTGCCCGTCCGCGGCATAATCCACCCCCGAAGTGTCCTTGGTCATAATGACGTCGAACAGCTCGTTCACGAAACCGAGCACCGCGTTTACGCTGCGGAAGTTCGCGTTGAACTCCACCGCTTTTCCCGCAGACGCGTCCGAAACGTAACGCTCCTTCCTTTCGAGGAATATCCCCGGGTCGGCAAGACGGAAAGCGTATATGCACTGTTTCACGTCGCCCACCATAAAGGCGTCATCCGGCAGCAGGGAGTTTATGATGAACTCCTGCACGGGGTTGACATCCTGGTATTCGTCCACGAACACCGCCTTGAAACGCCCCTTGAAATCGCACGTCCGCACAAGCTCCGCGGCGAAATATTCGAGGTCGGCATACGTCATTACGTCGTCCGCGCGTTTCAGCGCGGCGAACGCGTCGTCCAGCCTCTCCGCGATTTCGAACAGTTTGTCCGCAAAGACGGCATTCTGCGCGTGCATACGCTCCGTTAGCTCGGCGTCGCCGAACGCTCCGTTCCATTCCGAAAATACGCTCTTCGCCGCGGCGAACGCTGCCTTCGAGATGTCGACCGCGTCGTCGTCCGCTCCCTTGGTCCTTTTCACGGAAACGCTCAGCACGCCTTCCGCGCCCGCCGCTATGCGGCAAATGCCCGCGAAGTCCGCGCTCTCCGCCTGACGGCAAAGCTCCGCCACCGCGCGCGACTTGGTTTCGTATGAAGTCTGCCCCGTTGCGGAATGCACGGGCAGCATCTCTTCCAGTACTTTGCGCACACGCGCAAGCTCCCGTCTGACCCCCTCGACGAGCACGCGGGCGTATTCCCCGCCCGTTGCGTCCGCATAACTCGCGCGGACGCCGTCGGCGAACTTCTTTCTGTCGGGCTGGATTTCCGTCACGGCGTATATCCCCCTGACCGCGGCGCGCAGGGCGTCCTCTTTGCGGCTTCTGGACAGCACGTCGGCAAGACGGGCGAAAACTTCGTCCTTGCTTTCGCAATACTCCGCGAACACCTCGTCCATCGCTCTGTCCATATAGCGTTCTTCCTCGCCGCCGCTCAGTATGTCGAAAGACGGGGAAATGCCGAGCTTCTCGAAATTCTCTTTAATCAACGCACGACAGAAAGCGTGTATCGTCCCTATGTTCGCCGACGCCAGGTCGTCGAGATTGCGTCTGAAAAGCTCTCTTTGCTCTCCGTCCGACAAACACGCCGCCTCGAAAAGCGCTCCGTGCAGTCTTTCCCGCAGTTCGTTCGCGGCGGCTTCGTTATACACGAGCACGAGCATATCTTTGAGAGGCACTCCAGCCGCCACGGCGCGGATAATCTTTTTCACCATCGCGGTCGTCTTGCCGCTGCCCGCAGACGCGGCGACAAGCACCCTGCCTCTCTCCTCCACCGCCCTGCGCTGTTGCGGAGTCAGCCCGTCGAGAGAAAGCGGGGACAAAGCGTTGTTCGCCGAATCAGACGTTTTTCCTTTCGTTTTCACTCCTCAACCTCCTCTTCCTGCGCAGACGTTTGAAGTTTCGCCCTCGGACGCCCGACGTCCTCCGCAAAGTCAGCCGCTTTTACTGCGGGACATTTTCTGCCCTTATCTCCCTGCTGCCAGGCGCACACCGAAACGTAATTGCAGTTGGCGCACGTCTTTTCGAGCGGGTCGGGTGCGATGCGTCCTTCCGTCATTTCGGCGACCCCTTCGCCCGCAAGCGCACGGACGTACTCGCCTATGCCGCGGAACTCTTCCGCCGTAAGATGTACGGGCGGCGCAAGCTCTCCCGTCTTTTTGTCACGGACGCACGGGAACACGCTCTTCTCGGGACACTCGGCAAACAGGGAGTCCATCTTTGCGGCTTCCGTTTCGTCGCAGGTCATATTCCCGCGGTATCTCCACTCCGCGCCGTCCTTCGTGAAGTCGAACGACAGCGGCAGATAGAACACGCCGACGGGAGTCATCCCGCGGCTCTCGGCAATCGCCTGCATATAAAGGTAGAGCTGTATCTTCCTGCCCGAATACACGTCGGCAAGGGAGAGGTCCGCACTCCTGTAAGTCTTGTAGTCGGTGATGAAAAACTTGTCGCCGCACGCGTCGACCCTGTCGATTCTGCCCCTGAGTTCGGCCTCTGCCCCCCTTGCGGAAACTTTCGGGGCGGGGATGTCCCTGCCGCCTATGTATCCCTCAACATATACGGGTTTGTACGCCGACCTCTCCTCCGCGTCGAAAAGGACGCGGCACACCGTCCGCGCTTCGCGGCGCAGTCTTTCGAGCGCGCGTGCCGTCGCGGGTTCTTCCGCCGCCGCGGAAAGGGACGCGTTCTCCCGCACGCACTCGTCGAAAAGCGTGCCCGCAATTTCTTCCGCCTTTTCGGCCGTGACCTCACCGCGCATAACCGCGGCAAAGAATTTTTCCAGCACGGCGTGCAGCACGATGCCGTAGTCCTTCCCTTCCGGGCGCGCTTCCTCGCGCTCTTTCAGGCGCAGAATATAGGAAAAATACTGCTTGTACGGGCAGGAAAAATAGCTTTCAAGCCTGCTCGCGCTTGTGCGGCCGCGCGCAGTTTCCGCGGCGCTCTCCGCCGCTTCTCCGCTCAGCCTTTCGGGCGGGGTCAGCCTCCGGTACATCCTGTCCAGCCTGCCCTTCGCCTCGTCCGTCATAAATTCCGCCGCGGCGGAAAGCGTTTCCGCGTCCGCACCCGAAGACAGCCCGCGAATGACTTCGTAGGCGCACGCCTGCGGCGTCGAATACACCGACGCGACAACGGCGGCTCTTTCCTCGGGCGGCAAACCGCCGATGTCCGAAAAAGATATCCTCTGCACACTAAGCGGCGCGCCGTGCTCGCCCAGCATACCTCTGAGCTCGGAAACGACCGTGGACGGGCGCAGTTCTCCCGACGGGTCGCTCTCGGGATAGGACACCGTCAAGGTCCCTTTTGCGCGTTTCATAATCTCGGTCACGGACATCATTTCGGAGAACATTCTCTGTCTGGAATTCGGCGACACGCCTATGTCCAGCGCGGAAAGCAGCTCCTCGTCGCGCGGAGAAAGCACGGCGCCGCCGTCCGCTCCCGCGGGCAGCTTCCCGACGTTTGCGCCGAGAACGTATATGTCGCCCCCGCCCAGATACCTGTTGTTCGTCCCGCCGACGTAAACGCAGTCGAGCCAGGTCGGCACAAGCGCGATTTTCACCGTCTTCAAGGCGGATTTCAGCATACGCTCGAAATACGCCGCGTCGCCTCCCGACTCCAAAGTTCCGCTCATCTCTTCCAGCAGCGATTTTATCTTTTCGTCCACTTGGTCGGCACATTTTGCGTAATAAAGGCTGCTTTCGGTCAATTTCGCAACGTGCATACGCCATTCCGTCTCGAAGCCGTCAAGGAAGGCGCGCGTCCTTTCCGCGAACTCTTCCGTGCTTATATTCCCCTTGAACAGCAACGGACGGAGTGCCTCGGCAAGCCGTGAGCGCACGCGCTCCGCGCAGGCGATTTCCTCTTCGCTTCCGATGGTGAACGGCGACAGCAGTCCCGACCTGTCCCTGCGGTACTTCCTGCAATAATTTTCAAAGCGGAAGACGTCGTCCTCCCCATTTTCCGTGCCGCAGGAAAACAGCGGATTTTTCACGAACTCCAACACCTCGGAAAGGTGAAGTCCGCTCCGTGCCGCAGAGAGGGCGGAAAGCAGAAGGCGCGGCTTGGTCTGCTCCGAAAGCATTTCGCGCGTGTCGATAAAAAACGGAACGCCGTAACGCAGGAAGGTGCTTTTGAGTTCCGCCTTATAGCCCTCCACGTCCGAAAGCACGACCTCGAAATCTTTGTATCTCGCTCCCGCGGCGACTTTGCGCACGATGTCGGTGACAAGCCACTTTATCTCTTCCGCCCGCGTCCGCGCCGCGACAATCCTGACTTTGCCGTCGTTCTCCGTGCGCTCAGGCGGAAGTTCGTATGAAAATAGCCTGCGGGATACGGTTTCGGCGGCGGGATGGAGGCGCTCCGTGCTCCTCTCGACGTCCGCTCCGCCGCACGCCGCGGCAAGTCTTGCCGCCGCGCCGTCGCAGTATATCCGCTTGTTGGGATTGTCGAACCCGCTCACCATCCCCACGGTGAGCGAAAGCGCGTTTTTCGCAAGCCCGCCAAGCACAGCGAGTTCAGGCGCTTTGAAATCGTAAAAATCCACGACGTAAAAATGAGTCGGAATCGGACCTGCGCCGTTCAGATACTCCGCAAACGCTTCCAGCCTCGTCGACGAGTCGCTGTGCCTTTCGCCGAGAGCGGCAATGTACGCGTCGTAAATCAGGCTCATATCTTCGAGTTTGCCGCGGAAGTTTTCGGGAGCGCGTTTTGCCGCCTCGCGCAGTTCGGCGGGAGTGATGCCGCTGTTGCGCACGGCGGTGAGCGCGGCGTAAAATTCCTCCGCAAACCCCGTCGCACGGGCGGCGCGGGCATAGAAACGGAGATTGCCGCGGTTTTCCTCTATCACTTTGGCAAGCAGCAGGACGGAGCCCTGCGGCGTAAGACACTTTTTAATGCGCGAGCCTATCGTCTTTTCCGCAAGACGCGTGAACGACGTGACGCTCACGTTGAACACCGACGACACCCCAAGCGTTTCGATGACTCCGCGCTCGGAAGACGCCGTGAACTTGTCGGGCACGATGACAACGTGCTCCCCGCCGTCGGGCAGACGACGTTTGAGCTCTCCGAGGACGCGGTGGTAGGCGTCGTGGGCGGTGTTGGACAGGATGATTTTCATAAGCGCAGTATACCACGCTCCCGGCGTTTTTTCAACATTACGCGCGATTACGCGCGCAAGCGTTTCCCGTGCCGCGTTTCGTGCCGCACGTTGCATAGTCGGACTCCGTTCCGTCACGGGCGCGGCGGGACGGACGCCGCCCCGTCACGCTGTAATTTGCCCCATTTGCGGCAAATCCGTTGCCCGACGCGCGCGTTTCGGTTATAATTGATGAGCTATGAAAAAGATTGCAGCCATCATTGCCTTAATTATCGTGACCGTCGCGCTCGGCGCGACGCTTGTCGCGTGCAACAACGCCACCACGCAGGGACAGCTCGTCGACGCGTGGAAGGAAGGCCGTCCTTACGAGCGCTACACCTATTCCGTAGATGACAGCGCGACGGAAGGAAAGGACGGGACCTATGTCAGCGAGATTATCTATCACAGCGCATACAACACGAGCGTAGACGAAAGCGACCCCGCCTATTCCGACCGCGTCACGGTGGGCGACACTTCCATCGAACAGCGCGAAGGATATCTCATCCGCGGCACGCTCAGCGCGACGCTGAACGGTTCGAAAGTGGAATACGTCACCGAATGCTACTTCGCTCTGACGGACGGTTCGAATTATCTTCTGCCCGTCGCGACTTTCAGAAGCGAAACGGTGGACGGCACGGAAACTCTCCGTATGAACGGAGTGTATAACGGCAGCAGCCTTTCCTACACCCTGGTCGTGAACGGCGGCGAGGCAAAGACGGGGACGGTCGGGCTCGGCTCGCCCTATTACGACAACAACGAATTCCATCAGAGTCTGCGCGGCGTGTCGACGTTCTCCTCTTCTTTCTCGTTCGGTTTCAGCACCGCAATCGTGAACGCCACGGAACAGACTTCCGCCTCCCTGACCTTCTCCGTCAGCGGCACGGCAACCGTCGGCGAACTCGAATTCGCCTCTTACGGCCGCGACGAAAACGGCAACGAAGTGCAGAACGAGAAGACGGCGGTGGAATGCTACCGCGCGACGCTCTCCCGCTCCACCACGGTTTCGGGCTCCTCGCAGACGCTTTGGTACAGCGTGAACCCGATTTACGCCGCCGTGACCGATGACGGCACCGCGACGGAACTCTCCACCTACGACAACGGCTGGTGGGCACTTCCCCACGTCCTCGTCGGCTTCTCCGAGCCTTACAAGACCGCAACCTCGACGGGCACCGTGACCTACGCCCTGACCGGCATTTCTCTCATAGCGCCCGCGGCGGAAGCGTAATTTTGACGGAAAAACGTACGAAAGCACGGCAAACGCCGTGCTTTTTGTTTTCGGAGCACGCCGCCCCGCTCTGCGGCGCATTTTTTTGAAAAGCGCGGACTTCCCGCGACGGACGAAAACAGTTTCCCGATGTTTACATATTTAATATGTGTCGCAAATGTTGCAAACATAAGTTAAGCGTTATATAATGCCCGTGACGGATATTGCGGCACGCGGCGAATATGACCGCCCGCAAACAACGCATAAAAGGGGTCTGCCGCAAAGGCGCGAAAATGAGAGCCGACGCTGACAAAAAGAAAAAAATCGCGCGGTACGTTTTCCTCGCCGCCACCGTGGTGGTGTGCGTGGGGCTTTGCGTCGGCTCGCTTCTGCCAGGCGACGTTTCGGCGGCCACCAGCGACAATTTCGGCTCCATAGTCGACGATACCCTCGAAGGCGCGGGCATTGACAAGGACGAAATCATCGCGGAAAACGACATAGACAACTGGCAGCTTTTCGTGCGCAAACTGTTCGGACATTTCGGCGCGTTCCTCTTCCTCGGCGTGCTTGCGACGGTGACTTTCATATTGTTCCGCAAGCCTGGCATACGTTCCCTGCTTGCCACGATAGGCGGGGTCGCGGTGTTCGGCTTTGCATTCGCGTGTCTTACGGAACTGCTGCAAACGGACCTTTTCACGACAGGCAGGGGCGCGTCCTTCGACGACGTGATAACCGACTGCCGCGGATTTTTCTCTTCCGCCCTCGCGGTGCTTGCCGTCTGGCTCATTGTGCTTGGCGTGCGCCGTATGCTTCTGAAAAAGAGATACGGCACCCTGCTTTCCGAAGCCGCGGCAGACGTTTACGAGCGCGAAAGGGCGGATGACGACGCACTTTCCTCTCCGCCCGCGCTCTCTTCTTCCGCGCCCTCTTCCCGCGAAAGGGCGGAAGACGGCGAATAACGCAAAACGACGTTTAACGCACAAAAACGGTCATATAAAAGCAAAAACGGCGCAAAATGCGCCGTTCTTTATTTCTTTGTTTCAGGACATTCGACCGCAAACGCATTCGTCAGCGTCCGAGCCCCAGATATCTGCAAATCTCCGCCAGACTTTCGGTGGGGTGCTGCGCCTCTTCCAGAGAAAACGCCGCGGCAGGAGCGGCGTGCTCCTCCTCTTCCTGCCTTTTCGGCAAGGCTTTCGCCTCCCTTTTTTCCGACGCGAGGCGGGCTTCCCTGTCCTTCTTTTCCGCCGCCTGAACGAGTTTTTCTTTGAGCTCGCGCACCTTGCTGTCCTCTTCCCCCAGCCGCTCGGCTTCTTCCTTGAAAGCGGCTTCCGTTTCTTCGGCGGGAATTCCGCGGTCGAGCGAAAAATCCTGTGCGAGGAAGCGTTCCAGTTCGAGTTTGACGGACAGGGCGACGCTCTCCATATTCAGCGCGTCCTTTGAGAAATTGTATCTCTGCTTTATCTCCTCGTACGCGCCCGTCCATTTCGCGCGGAAAAGTTTGAGCCGTTCCAGCTCCATTGCATAGCGGAACTTGATGTCGAGCGTGGTCTTCTCCGCCTGTTCGCCCGCGGTGATGAGCGCGCTTTTGATTTGTTCCTCCTTGTCGCGGTAGACGGCGAGTTCCTCGGTCAGCCGCTCGCATTGCGCTTTGAGCACGCGGATGCGTTCCTTTTGTTCCAGCCCCGCTCTGTCCGCCTTTTCGCGTTCCAGCGCGATGTACGCTTCCACGGAATCCACGTCGTAACCGCGCCGCACCAACGCAAAACGCGGCTGCACTTTCTTCTTTCTTCTCATATACGCTCCTTTACACCGCCATCATAACTCCTCCGCGGGCGCAAAATCCTGCCGATAATCGCCCATAATGCCGAAAAACGTCGTCACGGGTCATAAAAAAGCCGCCCCGACGGGACGGCTTTCAAAACCGACGTTTAGACGGCGGAGCCTTGCTCCGCCCCTCCGTTCAATGAACTCCGCCCTGTGCGGACACGGAAAGCAGGTCGTTTTTGAGCTTCCACAGCTTCTCGCTGAGGTCGACCTTGTAATACTGCGTATTGACGACGCGCTTGTATTCGGGGAAAAACTCCGCCTTCGACTCGTCGTGATGTCTGCCTATCTCTTCCAGCGACGGCATATCGCAGACGACTTTGCCGTCCCTGATTATGTCGCGCATAAGTTCCTTGACCGTAAACTCTCTGAACGTCGTACGTTTCCACGTCTGTTCGGGATGGAAAACGGTGAGGGGACGGGACGTATCGACGGTTTCGTCCGCGAGGCAGATGAGGTCCGCCGCCGCCATACCGCCGCGGTAAATGCGCACCGTCTTTTTTATGCCGGGGTCGGTGGTCTTGTCGTGACTGTCCGACACCTTGATTTTCGGCACCATTCTGCCGTTCTCCTCAATCGCGCAAAGTTTGTACACTCCGCCGAGGGACGCATTGGAAAAACTCGTGATGAGTTTCGTGCCTATGCCGTAGACGTCTATCTTCGCGTCCTGCGACGCCAGCGCGAGGAGGACGTTTTCGTCAATGTCGTTGGAGGCGAATATCTTGCAGTCGGAATGTCCCGCCGCGTCCAGCATTTTGCGCGCTTCGCGGCTGATGTACGCGAGGTCGCCGCTGTCGAGGCGTATGCCTATCGGCTTGTGTCCCGCGGCTTTCAGGCGGTCAAAGACCTTTATCGCGTTGGGGACGCCGCTTTTCAAGGTGTCGTAGGTGTCCACGAGCAGCAGGCAGTTGTCGGGATAAATCTCCGCATACGCTTCGAACGCTTCGAGTTCGGTGGGGAAAGTCATCACCCAGCTGTGGGAATGCGTGCCAGCCACCGCAATGCCGAACATCTCCCCCGCCAGCACGTTGGACGTGGAGCGGCAGCCGCCTATATACGCCGCGCGGGCGCCGTACGTTCCCGCGTCGGGTCCCTGCGCGCGGCGCAGACCGAATTCGAGTATCTTGGCGTCCGTACACGCGCAAAGGCGCGCCGCCGTGGTCGCTATCAGCGTCTGGTGGTTGATGAGCGTGAGCAGCGCGGTTTCGATAAGCTGCGCCTCGAATATGGGCGCGGATACGGTGAGTATGGGCTCGGACGGAAAAATAACCGTCCCTTCCGGGACTGCACGCAAATCCCCCGTAAAGCGGAACTTCGCAAGCCGTTTCAGGAAGTTTTCGGGAAATATGCCGAGAGAGCGGAGATAATCCAGGTCGCGTTCGGTAAAACGCAGGTCTTTCAGATATTCCACCGCCTGTTCCAGCCCCGCCGCCACGGCATAGGAATAGCCGCCGCTGCCGCGGTAAAACAGGTCGAACACCGCCCTTTTCTCGCTCAGTCCCTCTTGCAGATAGCCGTTCGCCATCGTGAGCTGATAGAGGTCGGTGAGCATTGTGAGATTGCGCTCTGCCGAAAGAGGCGTCCTCATTTCATTCTCCTTTGTTTCCGCCTTGTTTTTCCCCTTTCGAGGGCTTTTCGGGCTTATTGTAAATTTTCCAGGGAGTCCTGACCTTGCGGATGTAATCCGCCGACGCGAGGTCGACGAGAGGCACGTCTTCCGCCCCGTAGAATTTCCACACAAGACGGTTGCCCTTCGCAAGCATACGGGTGGCGAACTTATAATTGGCCACGTCGAAGCGGTCGAGTTCCGTGATGCCGAGTTTGCCGTCAAGCACCGCGCCGTTGACTTTGCGGAAGCTCTGGCGGGTCATACACACGAGGACGTACGCCGCCCCGAGCAGCAGCGCCACGGGCACAATCGCTATGCACGCGTACTGCGTAATCGGCACCGCGTCTATACGCAGGGATTCCAGCCACGCTCTGCCGAGGAAATACCAGAAGAAATAGCAGAAACCGAGCAATCCGGGGAAGCGTTTGTTCCTGCGCCACACGGCAAAGAAGATACACGCGCCGATAAAGTTCCACACCATTTCGTAGAAGAATGTGGCGGCGAACCAGCCGGGCACGTTGGAATACACCAGGTCGTGATATTCCGACTCAACCCCGCTGGGGTTGTCAATCCACACCGCAAACGGGAATTTCTGAAAACGCGGGTCGAAAATCGGGATGCCGAACGCCTCCTGGTTGACGAAATTGCCCAGTCTGCCTATTATCTGCCCCGTCAGCAACGGCACGACCACCAGGTCCACGACATTGCCGAAATTGCACTTCTTGCGGACGCGGTATGCGAAAATGCTCACTCCGATAAGTCCGCCCACAAGTCCGCCGATGATTGTGATGCCGCCGTCCCAAATTGCGATGAGGTCGACGAAATCGTCCCAGCTTTCCACGGGGAAATAAACGTCGGGACGCACGATGACGTAAAACACGCGGCAGAAGATGACCGCCAGCGGTATGACCCAGAGGAAGAGCTCTATCGCGTCATCCGTGTTGAGATTTATCCTTTTGCACTCGAAGCATATGATGGTCAGTCCCGCAATCATCCCAATCACTATGATGATGCCGTACCACGCCACTTCGAGGTTGCCTATGGTAAAGGCAATCTTGTCTATCGCGGACAGAATATTCATACTTCCTCCGTAAGGGCTATGCGGCAGGCGCCGGGCTCGCGAATCAAAAGGCGGAACACGTTATCTTTGCCGAACTCGGACTTCAACCATTCGTTTACGGCGTCTGAACGGTCTTTTGCGACAAAAAGCAGGATTGTGCCCGCAAATCCGCCGCCGTGAACGCGGCTTGCGAGCACTCCGTCGACGGGCGCGACTTTCGCAAGCGCCTCCTCGATGAGATGGTCGCCGTGAACGGAATAAAGATTCTGCAATTTCTCCGCGGAACTCCTGCCCGACTCGTTGACGACGGAAAGGAATGTCCCCTCGTCGCAGTCGCCCACCGCTTTCAGCGCGCGCTCCACTCTCACGTTCTCTTCAAAGAAATGTTCGGCGCGGAGCAATGCGCGCGGCGCGATTTTTCCGCGCAGTCCGTCCTCCGCCGCGTAAAACTTTCCGGGTTCGATGTCGCGGAGCAGTTTGCCTCCGAGCGCCTCCGCGACCGTCTTCATCTCCGCGGGTATCGCGGCGTAATCGTCGGTGAGGTCGCTGTGGTCGCCGCCCGTGGCGACGACGAAAATTTCGAGGTCGTCAAAACGCCATACCGCCTTTTCCACCACGGGATTGTCGAAACTGCGGAAATCAATCATATTCACGCCGCCGAGTGCTATTGCGCTCTGGTCCATAAGCCCGCTGGGCTTGCCGAAATAGACGTTTTCGGCATACTGCGACGCTTTTGCCTTGAAAATCGGGTCGAGCGCTCCGTCGTTGTAATAATGATTGAGTATCTCTGCGATAATCAGCTCGAACGAACTCGAAGACGACACTCCGCTGCCCTTGGGCACGCAGGAGTCCATACAGGCGGTGAACCCGCCCGCGCGCTTTCCCGCACGGACGAAATATTCCGCAACGCCCTTTATAAGCGCGACGGAAGTGCCGAGCTCCGACTGCCTGAAAGCGAGGTCGTCGAGAGATACGCGAAGCATAGGATAGTTTTCGGATTTCACTTCGATGACGCCGTCGTCGCGCGGAGCAACCGCGCCGAGCGTGTCGACGGTGACCGCTGCGGCAAGCACTTTGCCAGCGTTATGGTCGGTGTGGTTGCCCACTATTTCGATGCGTCCGGGTGACGAGAAAAATGCGTCGGGCGCGCTGCCGAACGTCTCCGAATGACGCTTCGCGAGCTTCGCGAAGCGAGGGGCGGAAGCGGCTGCCGCATCTCCGTACAGAGCGCGCATAACACGCGCGGAAGGCACACAGTTTTCAAAATTCTCCGTCGAAATCGTTGCCATCGGGAGTTTCTCCATATATAATGTAAACAGTATTTTTTATGATAACACAGCATTTTGTCGTTTGCAAGGGAAATGCGTGTGCTCAGAGGTTTTATGTCTCCTCGGAAATCCTTCGAAGAATTGGCAAAAATCAACGTCAACAATCTTGTGGACTACGCCGTGAAGAACCTGCATATGGACTCCGCGGACGTCGTTTATGCCACAAATACGCTGCTGGATATGCTGCACCTCACGGAGCCGTCGGACGCTCCCGTCGGAGAATACGACTTTTACGCGTCGCTCACCGCGCTTTCGGAATACGCGGTGCGCAAAGCAATCTGCGCCGAAAGCGACCGTCTGCTCTTCGAAACGCGCATAATGGGCGCGCTCACGCCCCCTCCCTCGAAAGTCATTGAAACCTTCGACAACATCGCGGCGCACGACGGCAGTATGAAAGCCGCGGAATGGCTGGGCGACCTCTCCGAAAAGTCCGCCTATATCCGCCGTCCCGACATCGACCGCAACATACAATGGGAATACGACAACCCGCGCGGCAAGATTGTCATCACCATCAATCTCGCCAAGCCCGAAAAGACTCCCGAAGAGGTCAGACGCGCCAAAGAAGCGAAGACGGGCTATCCCAAGTGTCTGCTCTGCGCCGAAAACGTCGGTTTTGCCGGCAATGCGGCACATCCCGCGCGTCAGACTCTCCGCACGATACCCTTCGAGCTCGACGGCGAAGAGTGGTTTATGCAGTTCTCCCCCTTCGTCTACTTCGAACAGCACGTCATCGCCATAGCGCGCGAACACCGTCCGATGAACGTCACCGCGGCGACTTTCCGCCGTATGCTCGACTTCGTGGACCTCTTCCCCGGCTATTTCATCGGCTCCAACGCCGCTCTTCCCATCGTGGGCGGCTCCATTCTCGCGCACGACCACTATCAGGGCGGCAAGAAAGTCCTGCCCATCTTCCGCGCGGGCACGCGCAGACACTACCTGATGAAGGACTTCCCCGACGTCAACGTTTCCATTGCGGAATGGTACAACTCCGTCGTCAGGCTGGAAAGCAAAAACCGCGCGCAGCTGCTCGGCGCGGCTGAAATGTTCCGCTCCGCGTGGGAAAACTACACCGACGAAGGCGCAAACGTCATTTGCAGGACGGAGAACGAAGACGGCACCTTCACCCCCCACAACGCGGTCACGCCCATTGCGTGCTTCAACGACGACGGCGAATATCAGATAAGCCTCATCCTCCGCAACAACCGCACGGACGAGAAACATCCCTTCGGCATCTTCCATCCCGCCGCAGAGCTTCACAACATCAAACAGGAAGCGATAGGCATCATAGAAGTTCAGGGGCTGTTCATTCTCCCCGGAAGGTTGCAGCGCGAGTGCGAACAGATAAAGGACATCCTGACGGGACGCACCCCCCTCGACTTCAAGTCGCTTGCGGAAGAGAGCCATCCCCTCAACAAACACCTCGGTATGATTGCGCAGCTTGTCGCGGACGGCGGCACGAATATGAAAGAGGAAAAGGCGGCGGAAGCCATCACGGACTACATCAACGTCGCCTGCGAAAAGATACTCGACACCACCGCGGTGTTCAAGAACGACGCCGACGGTCAGGACCGCTTCGACAGGTTTATACGCACGGTAACGGAATAGTCGCAGGCGCAAGGCAATTTGCACAACACCCCGCAAGTTATGCGGGGTGTTTGTTTTTATGCCTGCGCCTG